>Ga0304730_1000055_pt1 | contig 130785 bp, 104 predicted proteins | sample M_130628_MF_Meta_FD_190474 | JGI IMG/M metagenome (GOLD analysis project Ga0304730, IMG submission 190474) | Freshwater microbial communities from Lake Montjoie, Canada to study carbon cycling - M_130628_MF_MetaG (v2) (version 2) | ecosystem: Environmental > Aquatic > Freshwater > Lake... | reverse complement strand
ATCGAACTTCATGATGTAGATTCCATTTGGTAAATTCTCAATATCTAATCTGGTATTTAGACTGGTTACTTTTCCCGATTGAACCACTTCACCTACAATGTTTGTTAAGATGTAATTCGAGTTCATAAAAGAACTTGGGATGTTTAATTGGAAGTTGCCGTGTGTTGGGTTCGGTAACACTTTTACCGATAGGTCTTCTTTCACAGAAGATACCGCTGATGGCGCAACAACGTGAATGGTGAAGTCTTGGTAGCTTCCGTATTGATAAGAGCCACAAGCTCCAAATCCGTTTGTACCTGTTGAATCGAAACAATCGCTCCCCCAACCTGCAATGACGCGCAAGCGATAGGTTCCAGCAGGAACTGTCGCAGGAACGGTGATTTGAATGTCGTAGGTCATTGGATCGCCCGCTTGATAGCTGTGGTAAAGATTCTCTGTGTCGTCGAATACACCGTCAGAATTAGTGTCTATCCAAACCCCTGCTCCACACCAAGAACCATTGGTAATTGTCATAGCCATAGGCACATCTTGTGTTAGCGTTGTGCTCAAAGCTGTATAATCAGAAATGGCACAATCGGTAACACCAAGTTCCCAGACGATACTGTCTAGTTCAATGTACTGATTGTTCCAAGTGAAGCATCCGTTTAGGAATGTTGGAGCGCAATAGGTTTGAGAAAAAGATTGGTTTAACAAACCAGCGAAGAATAAGAAAACTAAGTAGATTTTTTTCATAGTTCAGTGTTTGGTTAAAGATAGGAAAATTCAATTAAAAGAAGGATTATCCTCAGGACACTTCTCCTAACAACAACTCCACTTCTCTTTTTAGAGGCGGAATAGACTCGTGAATAATCGTCCAAATAATATCGTCAGACACAGAATCGTATCCGTGAATAATTCTATTTCTAACATCAATTATTTTCCGTGAATTCGATAATTGAAAATCAGGAAATGCCTTGATAAGTCGATTCATTGCTTCACCAACAATTTCAAGATTTCGCTCTACTGCCCTTTTTGTTTTAGATCGAGAACATAGCGACTAAAACTCATATCCTCCATATCCAAAAAGGATTCGATTTCAATGATTGCATTGAGAATATCGTACAGCCAACTGCTCTGATTCTTTTCCATAAATCAAGGCTCTTTCTTGAACAATTTGATTTTTCAAATAAGGGTTTTTCAATTCTTTGGCTTCTAATAAATCTACATCTCTACCGAGCAAATCTTCCAGTGAAAATTTCAACGCGAAATAATTGTCTGTATATGCCTTTGGCGACTGATTTTCAACAAAATCAACGATTAAGTCGACATCACTTTCATCAGAAAATAAATCTTTAGTGACAGAACCGAAGGCATACAAATTTTTTACCTTGTGCGCTTCACACAGAAGTTGAATTGAAGTCATGTATTCCGCCAATGGTTCCATATCACGAAATTAATAAATAAATGAGTCTACCTCAACTTTAATACTGTTCCCGACTTCAAATCAGCGCCGTGTTCGAGTTTGTTCTTGCGTTCAATACTGCGAATACGAATGCCGTATTGCTGGGAAATATCGCGAATGTTTTCTCCGCGTTTTACTTTGTGTTCCTTCACGCTTCCCTTGAATCGCTTGGGCTGTAGGTAGACTATTTCCTTTTCTTGGAAAACATGTCCGTCTTCTAAATCGTTGTATTTCGACAATAAATGTTCTGAGATTCCGGTGCGCTCTGCAAGTTCTTTGAGCGTTTCTTTCTTCTTCGCAGAAACATATTTGATTCGGTTGTTCGAAATATTGATAACTACCGAATGTTCATTCGGTTTTTGCTCGGTATCGAATTGAGTGAGATTGTACTTTTCAATCAGATCAATGAGGCTCTTTGCATAGGTTGGGCTTGTTGCATAGCCGCATTTCTTGAGGCCTTGGGCCCACCCTTTGTAGTCAGTGATTTCCAACCCAAACAACTCTTGGTAACGCGGTTTCTTCAAAAACAAACTGTGGTCTTCGAACGACTGATCCACTGATTTGTATTTGCGAAAACATTCGTTCGGAGCGTCGTCATCTAAATGCATGGTGGCGCCGTTCCATGTATCGTGACATTTTATTCCGAAATGATTATTGCCCTCTGAAGCCAATTTCGATTTCCCACTTCCACTTTCAAGGATACCTTGGGCTAACGTTATGCTTGCTGGAATTCCATATTCGCGCATTTGTTCTTGCGCAATGGAAGAATATTTTTGAATGTAGGCCTCCGGTGATTGCGCGAAAAAAGAGGAAAAGCAAGAAAGAATGAGTAGGAGAAACAGAATGGGAATGAGGAAATACTTAGTACTTCTTGCGTTCCTTTTCGGTTCCGTCTTCGTTATAGAATATCCACTCACCGACTTCTTTTCCATTTTCGTATTCCCCTTCAACATATAGTTTTCCGTTTTCATGCCATGCCTTGTAGTCGCCTTCTAACACTCCATTTTCATACGTATTCAAGCTCCACTTGTTTCCATTCTGATAGAAAGTATAACATTCTCCATGGCGCTTCGTGTCTTTCATTCGCATTTCAATGTAGCACTGTTGGCTATTCGGATAGAATGCGCGTTCTCCAATTTTATTGTCCGTTCCCTTTTCGAAATACCCAACAAGGCGCATTCCTTCGGCAGTTGTTTTTATTTCGCGTGCATCGGCATCGTCTAACGCAGGGGTACACGAAGCGAACACAACAACAAAAAGTGTAAGTATCCAAATTGCTTTTTTCATACTTCTATTTTTTTCGTTCAATGGTGTAATTTACCAATAATTGAAGGGATTCGCGAGCAGGAGATTCTTCGAATTGATTCAAAATACTCAACGCTCTATCGCGGAATTCATGCATCTTTTCTGTTGCGTATGTAATTCCGCCTAAGTCCACCACTTTGGCCATAAGCTCTTCAACTTTCACTTTATCCGTATTGAATTTTCGCACGGTTCGAATCAATTTCTTCGCGGTATCACGATCTACTTTGGCTAAAACATGAATAAGTGGAAGAGTTAACTTTCTTTCTTGAATATCAATACCCACCGGCTTTCCAATGGCATCTGTTGTTCCATAGTCGAACAAATCATCTTTAATCTGAAAGGCCATTCCCACGTACTCTCCAAACAAAGCTAGTTGCTTCACTTGCTCATCTGTAGCAGATGTTGAAGCCGCTCCGCTTTCGCAGCACGCTGAAATAAGTGAGGCTGTTTTCTGACGAATGATGTCGTAATAGACTTCTTCTGTAATATCGAGTTTACGTGATTTTTCTTGTTGAAGCAATTCTCCTTCTGCCATATCTCTCACGGCTTTGCTCATGATTCCCAACATACGAAATTGTTGTGTTTTCACGCTGAGCGAAAGTCCTTGCGACAACAAATAGTCTCCAACTAACACGGCAATTTTATTCTTCCACAACGCATTAATGCTAAAGAATCCGCGACGCATCTGCGCGTCGTCTACCACATCGTCGTGCACCAGCGTTGCGGTATGCAACAATTCAATCATGGTCGCCGCAACAAAAGTTGGCTCCTCTGGTTTTTGAAAAAGCTTCGCCGATAAGAAAACAAAAAGCGGTCGCATCTGCTTCCCTTTCCTTTTCACAATGTAATTGGTGACCTTATCCAACAAGCGATGCTCGCTTTTCATCTGTTCTTTGAAGAACGATTCAAACGCATTCATTTCACCTTCAACGGGCGCTTGTATTTGGGATAGTGCAGACACGGGGGCAAATGTATAACAAGATTCTGACGAAAGATGTCGAAAGCAGGTCCGAAGGAAGGTACATTGCAAGGTTCTGCGAAAGGTCCTTCGGAAGGAATAACTTGCTCAGCACCTTGTGAAACAACTTGCAACGCACCTTCTGAAGGAAAGCCTGTTAAAAAACATTTCTTCCAAAGGAAATATCAATAAAGAAATCGTGTTGTTTTGTAATATGAGAATGTTTGTCTTCGCAATATTGTTTTTCGCTAGCGCCTTGTCTTTCGGACAGCGCAGAACAACCTTGAACACCCTTTTCTACGAGCGTACTTCTTATATGCCTAAGGGACTTATTGTATCCATTGGACCTACCATTACTTATGGAAAAAGATGGAACGCCACAGATACGATTGCTTCTCCGGATTTTTCAGCTGGAACGTACAAGGCAAGGCCACGGCTAGGTTGGACAGCGGACATAGGAAAATACTGGATTACCGACAAGCTTATTTTCTTGAACAGATTCGATTTGAATGTTCACTATGTTCGTTTCAACGGATCAGAGAAATTCAATGGGGAAGATGCCTTCGGGCAGTCGATATATGAGAAGCGCATCTTTCATGAAAATAGGTTTGGACTTACTTTTTCAACCAGTAATATTACTCCGTTTGGCAAAGGAAAATGGATTCAAAATGAATTGGGAATTTTTGCCGACCACGCCTACAAGCGTTCCACGTGCGGCGAATACTATGCACTTCCGAGAGCTTACTCTGAAAAAATTCGTTCACAAGTATATTACGGATTGGGCTATGGAATGGCCGTGAACGATGGACTCTATGCAACTTTCGAGGTAGAGATTCCTGTACTTCAAATCTTCCCAAACACCTTGGGCGATATTCGCATGGACTATTTCCATTCCCGCTATTGCCCTATTGTTTTCAAAGCATCGTTACTCTTCGGAAAGCACAAACCGGAAAAATCCTGTGACGCCATAAAAAAAGGGCCTAGCGATGTCAGCACGGACAAGCCGGGTAAGCACGATGGTGGGGATCTTTTTGGACCGGATGTCAAGAGGAAGAAGAAAAGGAAGTAGTTACTTAGGTGCTTTGCAAGGTGTTTCACAAGGTGCTACGCAAGTTCTTCCTTCCGAAGGACCTTTCGAAGAACCTTGCATAGCAACTTCAGTAAGACCTATCGAAGAATCTTGCAAAATCTTTTGCACCAAATCCCTTAAATGTACTATTTTTGCAGCCCGAACGGCTTCTATTTAGATTTTTTCTAAATTAGGTCGATTTCGGTGAAACAAGTTGAACGTATTGTTGTTAAACGTAGGCATATGATAAAAATTACAGAAAGCGCGAAAGCCCAAGTGGCTAAGCTAATCGCAGATGAAGGTCATCCTGAACATGCATTTGTGCGTGTAGGCGTTGACGGCGGTGGATGCAGCGGTCTCATGTACAAGCTGGAATTCGACACGGAAAGGAAAGACGGCGATCAGACCTTTGAAGACAATGGCGTGACAGTGGTCGTAGACCGCAAGAGCTTCTTGTACTTGGTTGGAACCGAATTGGAATACACAGGTGGTTTGAACGGAAAAGGATTTGTGTTCAACAATCCTAATGCTTCAAGAACATGTGGATGTGGTGAAAGCTTTTCAATCTAAAAACGAATATGGCTTACGAAGGCGATGAGTTGTTAGAAAACGTAACCTCGAAAGAGTACGAATTCGGATTTACAACCAACATAGAATCAGACAAGGCTCCGGCTGGATTGAACGAAGACATTATTCGATTGATCTCTTCGAAGAAAAACGAGCCACAATGGCTGCTCGACTGGCGTTTAGAGGCGTTCAAGATTTTTCAGAAAATGACTGAACCCGAATGGGCGCATGTTAAATATGAAAAACCAAATCTTCAGGCTATCTCGTTTTACGCAGCTCCCAAGCAAAAAAAGGTGTTGAACAGTTTGGATGAAATGGATCCAGAGCTTCGCAAAACCATGGAAAAGCTTGGTATTTCTATTGAAGAACAAAAACGATTGAGTGGCGTTGCAGTAGATTTCGTGATGGACTCAGTATCTGTTGCCACTTCATTCAAAGAAAAATTAGGAGAGCTCGGAATCATCTTTTGCAGCATTAGCGATGCCGTTCAAGAACACCCTGAACTTATTAAGCAATACCTCGGAACCGTTGTTCCGCGCACCGATAATTACTACGCGGCATTAAATTCGGCTGTCTTCACAGACGGTTCTTTCTGCTACATTCCGAAAGGTGTCCGTTGCCCCATGGAGTTAAGCACTTACTTCCGCATTAACGAAGCAGGAACGGGTCAGTTCGAGCGCACCCTGCTTATTGCAGACGAAGAAAGTTATGTTAGCTATTTGGAAGGATGCACCGCTCCGCAGCGCGACGAAAATCAACTTCATGCTGCAGTTGTAGAATTGGTTGCCATGCGCGATGCCGAGATAAAATACAGTACCGTTCAAAACTGGTATCCTGGAGATAAAGATGGAAAGGGCGGCGTATTCAACTTCGTAACGAAGCGCGGCATGTGTGAAGGAACGAATTCAAAAATCTCTTGGACGCAAGTGGAAACAGGTAGCGCTGTTACTTGGAAATATCCAAGTTGTATTTTGAAAGGCGATAACAGCGTAGGTGAATTTTATTCTGTTGCTGTAACGAATCACTTTCAACAAGCCGACACCGGAACGAAAATGATTCACATTGGAAAGAACACCAAGAGCACGATTATTTCTAAAGGTATCTCTTCCGGACACAGTCAAAATTCATACAGAGGATTGGTTCAAATTGGAAAAAACGCATCGAATGCAAGAAATTTTTCGCAATGCGATTCGTTGCTAATGACCGACACCAGCGGCGCGCACACATTCCCGTACATTGAAGTAAACAACAGCACCGCGAAAGTGGAGCACGAAGCAACGACTTCAAAAATTGGTGAAGATCAAATCTTCTATTGCTTGGCGCGCGGTCTCGATCAAGAGCAAGCAGTAAGCATGATTGTGAATGGTTACGCCAAAGATGTATTGAACAAACTTCCTATGGAGTTTGCAGTTGAAGCACAAAAATTACTCGCGATTTCTTTGGAAGGAAGCGTAGGATAAAAAAGATAATTATGTTAAAGATTGAAAATTTACACGCACGCATCGAAGAGAAAGAAATCCTCAAAGGACTTTCATTAACCATTGGTGAAGGAGAAGTGCACGCGATTATGGGTCCTAACGGATCTGGAAAAAGTACCCTTGCATCTGTTCTTGCAGGAAGAGAAGACTACGAAGTAACTGGAGGTTCAGTAACCTTCAACGATAAAGATTTGCTTGACATGCCCGCTGAAGAGCGAGCAAGAGAAGGTCTCTTCTTAGCGTTTCAATATCCGGTAGAAATTCCAGGAGTGAGCAACATGAACTTCCTGAAAGCTGCAGTTGGCGAGATTCGCAAGCACAGAGGACTTCAAGCATTAACCGCAAAAGAGTTCTTGCAATTGGTGAAAGAAAAATCTCAACTGGTTGAATTAGACGGGCAACTTGCGAATCGCGCAGTGAACGAAGGATTCAGTGGTGGTGAGAAAAAGCGTAATGAAATATTTCAAATGGCTATGCTCGATCCATCGCTTTGCGTTCTGGATGAAACCGACAGCGGACTTGACATTGATGCGTTACGCATTGTGTCTGAGGGGGTGAACGCAATGCGCGATGGAAAACGTTCTTTTGTGATTATTACCCACTATCAACGTTTGTTAGATCATATTGTTCCAGACTTCGTGCACGTGTTGTACAAAGGAAAAATTGTGAAGAGTGGAACGAAAGAATTGGCGTTAGAGCTCGAAGAGAAAGGATACGATTGGTTAAAAGAAATGGAAGAAGCCAAATGAGTATTGTCGCGGAATTAAAACCAACAAGCACATTCAGCTTCAAACCGAACAAACATTCGGTTTCTGATTTCGCTATGCCTACAACGCGGGCAGAATCTTGGAAATACACACGTGTGGGTGCTATTGATTCAACTTGGAAGCAAGCTGAACGCAATGAAAGTATGGTGGCATTGGAAAAAGGAATTCGCATTGAAAACGGATTCATTGCACTTCCTACAAGCCAAACCGAAGGTGTTTCATTCACCGCAGGAAAGAATCTTTCAGCAGAACAACAAGCACTAGTACTTTCATTATTAGCAAAAGAAAATAGAAGCGATGTGTTCGATGCAATTTCTGAAAATGCATCAAACGATCTTGTTCTGATTGAAATTCAATCCGGAAAAATTATTGAAGATGCTATCTCCATTGAAATAGAAAACGTGTTGAACGACTGCATGAGCGCACCTTATGTGTTCCTTGTTTCAAAAGAAAATTCAATTGCGAAATTCACCATAGACTTCAAAGGAAAAACAGAGCGCTCTTTTCATCTTGTTCAGTTATTTTCACATGTTGAACAATCAGCTCAATTAGAAATTCATCAGCTGCAGAACACTTCGAAAAACGAATGTGTCTTGTTGAGAGAGTCTATTTCTCAAGCAGAGAAAAGTGTTTTCAAAATCACTACTGTAACGGCTAGCGGAACATGGGTTCGCAACGAATTGAACATTCGTATTGAAGGTCCGCATTGCGAAACCTTCTTGAGTGGAGCTTACTTCCCGAAGCAAGATCAATTGATCGACAATCATACGTTCGTTGACCATCAGGTTGCAAATTGCTACAGCAATGAGTTGTACAAAGGCGTGTTGTTCGACAACGGAAAAGGCGTGTTCAACGGAAAAGTTTATGTTCATGTTGATGCACAGAAGACGAACGCCTATCAGAGCAACGCGAACATTATGATGAGCGACAACGCTAGCATGTTCACGAAGCCTGAATTGGAAATTTACGCCGACGATGTGAAGTGCAGTCACGGATCAACAACTGGTCAATTCAACGAGGAAGCCCTGTTCTACTTGCGTGCAAGAGGATTGAGCGAAGAATCTGCGAAGCGACTATTGGTTTCAGCATTCACTTCAGATGTGATGAATCGCATCTCCATTCCAAGTTGGAAGGAATACGTTCTTGCGACACTTATTCAAAATGAAATCATAACCGAATAATCATTCGGTTTTACGATATGGAAAACGTTACCCTTCAACATAAAATGAAAGAATTGAGAAATCAATTCCCAACGTTGAATCAAACGGTACACGGACGTCCTCTTGTCTACTTAGACAACGCTGCAACCACTCAGAAACCGCAGCGCGTGATTGACTCGGTGACGGAATATTACACGAAGTGGAATGCGAACATTCACAGAGGAGCGCATTTTTTAGCGAATGCCTCGACTGAAAAATTCGAAGCTACTCGGACAGCATTAGCAGAAATGCTTCACGCGAATTTCCGAGAAGAAATTATTTTCACGCAAGGAAGTACCGACAGTGTGAACATGCTTTCAACCATTTTAGAAAATGAGGTTGAAGAAGGCGATGAGATTTGGGTAACAGAGATGGAGCACCACGCGAACTTCGTTCCGTGGCAAGTGTTGGCAGCAAAGAAGAAAGCTGTTTTTCGTTATATTCCTATGACCCCTTCAGGCGAATGGGATATGGATTACGCGAAAAAAGAATTGGGAAATAAGGCGAAAATTGTTGCCTTCAATTATGTATCGAATGCTTTGGGAACTATTAATCCGGTTCAAGAATTAATAGCCCTTGCAAAGATCGCAGAGGCTTATGTTGTCATAGACGGCGCGCAAGCGGTAGCACATTTCGACATCAATGTTCAAGCATTGAATTGCGATTTCTTTTTGTTCTCGGCGCACAAAATGTACGGTCCAACAGGACTTGGTGTTTTGTGGGGAAAGAAAGAATTGTTGGAAAAATTTCCTCCATATAGATACGGTGGGGAGATGATTCGTAAAGTTTCAGTAACTGGAACAACCTTCAATGATCTGCCTTTTAAGTACGAAGCAGGTACTCCGAACATTGAAGCCGTTATTGCGTTCAACGAATCCATTTCATTCTGCAAGGAAGTGGGAAGAGCGAACATGCACGCGCATGAATATTTCTTGTTGAAGAATGCAACTGAGCAGTTGAAAGCAATCGAAGGAATGACTGTTTATGCAGACCTTGAGAATAAAGTAGGCGTAGTGAGTTTTAATGTGGAAGGCATTCATTCTGCCGACATTGGAACGTTGCTCGATCAACAAGGAATTGCTGTTCGAACTGGACATCACTGCACACAACCACTTTGGGAAAAGCTAGGAACCACGGGGTCTGTAAGAGCGTCTTTCGCTTGTTACAATACCCTTGAAGACGTTGAATTATTTATTGAAGCGCTGAAAAAAAGCGTGAACATGTTGAGATAATGATAGAGCAAAAGCAACAAGAAATCATTGAGGAGTTTGCATTTTTCGAAGAATGGATGCATAAGTACGAGCACATTATTGAGTTAGGAAAAGAAATGAAAGGCCTAACCGATGATGAGAAGAAAGACGAATTACTTGTTGCGGGATGTCAATCGAAAGTTTGGCTCCAAGCATCTTTACAAGAAAACGGGACGGTAAAATTAGAAGCCGACAGCGATGCTATTATTACACGTGGATTGGTTGCATTGGTGGTTGGCGTTTTCAACGAAGAAACGCCAGACGACATTTTAAAAGCCAACATACATTTCATGAATGACATTGGATTGGTTTCAAACTTAAGTCAGACAAGAAGCAACGGATTGGCAGCAATGGTGAAGCAAATCTTGTTGTTCGCAACTGTTTTTCAAGCACAACAAAAAAGCAATTAATTATGGAGAAGGCCGCATTAACAGAAGCAATTATTGAAAAATTGAAAACCATTTTCGATCCGGAAATTCCTGTAGACATATACGAACTCGGATTGATTTACGGCATAGACATTGCTGAGGACGCGGCGGTTGTAATAACCATGACCTTAACATCGCCTTCTTGTCCAGTTGCAGAAACGCTGCCACCTGAAGTGGAAGACAAAATAAAATCAGTTGAAGGAGTTAGCGATTGTAAGGTGAACATAACATGGGAACCCACTTGGGACAAAAGCATGATGAGTCAAGAGGCTCAGCTTGAACTTGGATTTTTATAAATGAAATAACTTTTCAAAAACGTAGTTATCTTTGCACTCGTGTTAAAAAGACTCACCGTCATATTGCCCCTATTGCTCGCCTTACTTTCATTCAAAGTAAGTGCAACAGTATTGGTATTATCTGGGGGATTACTTAACACAGAATCAGCAGAAGCAGAAGCCAAAGAGAATTCCATACATCACTATGTAGACAGTGAGCATAGCAATTCATTCGAAGAATTCATCGAAGAACAAGAAGAGGAAGAAGATTCAGAATCCTCATTAAGTTTTCAATTCAGCTTCTATCACCAAAATCACACAGCTCTTATTACAACCCGACAAAACAAATGTCGTCAGGTTAAACGGAAATTATTCATGTTGTACAAGTCTTATAAAATCGATTGTTGTAAATTTTAAATGTTTAGCGCCATGCGCAAATCAAAATTTAGTCTTACTAAATCTCGCTCATTTAAAATTCAAAATCTTATTTTATGAATACAAAAAATATCCCATCCGACGGATGGAAAGGACTTGTCGAAAACTGGAAAAGTGATTTACCATCAGGATTTATTGTTGCACTTTTAGCATTACCCCTTTCTTTGGGTATTGCAGCGGCATCTGATTTCCCGCCTATTTTCGGATTAATGACTGCCATGATTGGCGGTATTGTTGTGAGCTTCTTAGCGGGCTCGATGTTAACCATTAAAGGTCCTGCAGCCGGTCTTATTGTTATTGTAGCTGGCGCTGTTGGCGAATTCGCATTAGGAGCGCCTGCTGGATCAAGCACTGCAGATGCAACCGCATACGGATGGCACTTAGCGCTTGGCGCTGTGGTTGTTGCTGGGGTTATTCAAGTCATTTTCGGATTGTTGAAGTTCGGTTCGTTCAGTGACTTCTTCCCCCTTTCAGCGGTGCACGGTATGCTTGCAGCCATCGGGATTATTATCCTGAGTAAGCAATTACACATTTTAGTGGGAATGAATCCGGTTACCGAAGCAGGAAAGCCTATGGTTGAGCCGCTTGAGTTAATAGGGGAACTTAGGCACACCTTCGCAAACTTCTTTGCTCACCAAGAAGTAGTCATCATTGGTCTCGTTAGCTTAGTCATTGTTTTCGTTTGGCCCATGCTGAAAATTCAAGCCTTGAAAAAAGTTCCTGCCGCATTAGTAGTGCTTGTTGTCGCTATTCCTCTTGGAAAAGCGCTTCACTTGCAAAACGCAAATGGATTTGCACCTTTATTGGAATTCAAAAAAGGATTATTCGACATCCTTGGTGTAAACGTAAGTTTTGCTGGGGTATCAGTCGTTGGAACATTCGTGAAGTATGTAATTATGTTTGCTCTAGTTGGAAGTCTAGAAGCACTTCTTACTGTGAAAGCAACGGATATGCTCGATCCTTTTCGACGTAAATCAAATGCAAACAAAGACTTGATTGCTGTTGGGGTCGGAAATATTATAGCAGGTATCCTAGGCGGATTACCTATGATTAGTGAAGTTGCTCGTTCTTCTTCTAACGTTAGTAATGGTGCAAAAACAAGATGGGCGAATTTCTTCCACGGACTAGTTATTTTATTATTTCTAATCTTCGCTGTTTCTTTCAGCGATATGATACCAAAAGCTGCATTAGCTGCTTTGCTTATTGGTGTAGGAATTAAACTTGCTCACCCACGTGAATTCATACACATGTTCAAAATTGGAAAAGAACAACTGTTGGTATTTCTCGTTACCATTGTCTTCACTTTAGTAGAAGACTTATTGATCGGTATTGCTGCAGGTATTGTTACTGAAATGATTGTTCTTTTGGTAAGCGGAGCGTCTCTTAGTTCATTGTTCAAAGCCCAAGCAGAAGTTGCGTTCATCGATGATAAATATGAAGTACATGTGAGTCGCGCTGCGGTATTCACAAATTTCATGGGCATCAAGAATAAGCTTGAATCTATTCCCGGAGCATCACACATTACCATTTACTTCGATAACAGCCGCGTAATTGATCACTCTGCAATGGAGCAATTGCACCTTTTCAAATCGAATTACGAAATGGAGGGTGGTGAAGTCATTATCCAAGGTTTGAGCGATCATAAAACTTTCTCGAAGCATCACTTAGCGGGCAGAAAAAAGAAAAAATAATTCCACATGAATAATGCGAAAGAAACAAGCTCTTCATTCCATGAAGAGCATGTGCTTCATGAGCTTGCGCATTACTTGCCGGCTCAAGCACCCCTGAAGGATTTTATTCACCACAATACCCTTCATGCTTTTCAACACAACAAGTTTTTCGATGGAATTCTTGCGGCGAAATCTGCATTCGGATATAAAACACTTCTCTCTCCAAAAGAGTATAAGAAGTTTTATTCGGAAGGAAAAATATCTGATGAAAAACTATTGACTTCCATTCAGAAACATTTTCCAAATGAAAATGCCAATGATAAGTTGAAGGAAATTCTAACGAAAGACTTCCAACCCGATTTAACTCCTCGTGTTGGAGCTATTCGAAAGGTTTGGAAAAATCATTATCATTTCGATGTGAGCGCGCTTGTGCATCACATTGTATTCCGTATAACGTGCAATTACCTCGATCAAGGAATTGCTCTATGGGCATTCCCTTCTCATGAAAAAGGATTGCTCAAAGCCACTCGTGATTTAGACAAACATACTTCCGTAAGTTTATTTCGTTCAAAACGTGGACGCGAAATATTTCACGACAGCACATTGGGGTTAGCTGATTTGCTGAAACTAGTTGTGGGCAATAGAGAAGAGCTCTACAGTTCTTATCTATTCGATATGTGTTTCGCACATCCCGGGTGGTCTGGAATGGTTGCTACCATTGAACAACTTCCTAGTTCACTTCTAGACAGAAAAGAAATCTCACTTCGCGATTTCATTCATTTGGAATTGTGTTTTGAGATTGATGCTGCATATAACCAATTCGGAGAAAATTGGAAAACAATTGGCGCTTTTGCAGGGGAGGTAAAGCCATATTTCGAAAAACCACAGACTACTGAAGTAGATCTTGTTCAACGCGTTTGGCAAGAAGCTTTCGAATGGACCTATTACGATACCGTTTTATTCGGACTTCAACAAAGAATAAAAAAACCGAGCGTTCATTCGGTTCAAACATTTCAAGCTGTGTTCTGCATAGATGACCGCGAAGGCTCTATTCGCAGATACATTGAATTGTTAGATCCGAATTGCGAAACCCTTGGTATGCCTGGGTTCTTTGGGGTGGAATTTTATTTCCAACCTCAGGGTGGAAAATTCCACGAGAAGGTTTGTCCTGCACCTGTTACGCCTAAACATCTCATTCGTGAAGAAGACGCAACACGGAAAACAAACAAGGAAGTGCAATTCAACAAAAATTCACATCACAACATTTTAGGTTGGGCACTATCCATTGTCTATGGTTTCTGGTCTGCAGTGAAGCTCATGTCGAACATCTTCCGACCAGGAATTTCTCCTGCTACCTCGCTCTCTTTCCGACACATGGAAAAAGAGTCGACCTTAACAGTAGAACACACCCACGAACACGACGGAGATCTTCAAGTTGGATTCACCGTTGAAGAAATGGCAAACCGCGTTGAGGGTTCACTTCGCTCAATTGGGTTGGTGAAGAACTTCGCACCAATCATCTACTTCATCGGACACGGTTCAAGTAGCGTGAACAACCCGCATTACGCAGCGTACGACTGCGGAGCTTGCTCAGGTAGAGCGGGATCTGCAAATGCGCGTGTATTCGCCACCATGGCGAATAATCCAAAGGTTCGAATGGTGTTACGAGAGCGCGGAATCGATATTCCATCTTATACTCAGTTCATAGGTGGTTTGCGCGATACAACTCGTGATCAAACAGTGTTCTATGATGGGGGAATTTTGAATGAAGATAACAAAGCGCTTCATCAAAAAAATAAATGGACCTTCCGACATGCCTCTGACTTGAATGCGAAAGAACGCTCAAGAAGATTCGAAACCGTTAATACAAGTCTCACACCTTGGCAAATTCACAAGCGAGTGATGCGCAGATCTGTTTCCATTTTCGAACCACGTCCTGAATTGAACCACGCGACAAACGCACTTTGTATTGTTGGAACAAGACAACTCACCAAGCACCTGTTTTTAGATCGTCGCTCTTTTCTGAATTCCTACGATGCTACCATAGATCCGGAAGGGAAATATCTCTTCGGAATTTTAAAAGCAGCAGCTCCTGTATGCGGTGGAATTAATTTGGAATATTATTTCTCAAGAACCGATAATTACAAATTAGGCGCAGGCACAAAACTTCCTCATAATGTCATGGGACTTATTGGAGTGGCCAACGGTGTTGACGGAGATCTTAGACCTGGACTTCCAAGTCAGATGATTGAAGTGCACGATCCGGTGCGCTTATTAATTGTTGTTGAGCAACTACCGAACGTTATTTTGAAAACAATTCAGACCGATGCAAGCACGTATGAATGGTTTAAAAATGAATGGGTGCATCTAGTAAGTGTTCATCCGGAAACGGCGGAAATTCAAGTGTTCCGAAATGAAGAATTCATTCCTTACACAACCAGCACCAAATCTCTACCGACAGCTTCAAGCATGGAAAAATTGGTTGAAGCCCACACAGAAAACATTCCTGTTCACCTTTTAACACAAGCACATGAAAACTGAATTGGAATTTTACATGCAGTTATTTCTTTGGTTGCCTTTGGTGAGTTACATACTTAGTTTAATTCCAGGTAAACATCACGAAAAAACAATTTCTTGGGGGACGTTTTCGTCTGTTCTAATTCACCTCACATTTGCCGTTGTATTTATAGTAATATGGGGACTAGATGGTTTCGAAAACCTTTCGCACCGCGAATGGGTTTTGTACCAGACGGATGGATATATGTTCTATATCGATTTTTTCTTCGATAAAACCACTGCCACTTTCCTCATCATGGGATCGTTCTTAACCTCGCTTGTTACTGTTTACAGTCGCTATTATTTGCACAGAGAAAGTGGTTACAAACGCTTCTTCAACACGCTTCTTCTTTTCTTCTTCGGATACAACCTCGTTATCTTTTCAGGAAATTTAGAAACGCTATTCACGGGTTGGGAAGTACTAGGAATCTCTTCATTCCTATTGATTGCATTTTATCGCGACAGATACCTTCCAGTAAAAAATGCACTAAAAGTATTTTCTATCTATCGTCTTGGTGATATTGGAATTATTCTGGCCATGTGGTTAAGTCATCATGTGTTTCATGAAAACACTGCTTTCATAGATTGGTCTTCTGTGCACCTTCAGCACTTGTTGCACGAACACGAATCAACAGCAATCATTCTATCTATATTCTTAGTCGTTGCCGCTGCTGCAAAATCAGCTCAATTGCCCTTTAGCTCTTGGTTACCTCGAGCCATGGAAGGTCCTACACCATCGAGCGCCATATTCTACGGATCTCTTTCGGTGCACATGGGTGCATTCATTCTGTTAAGAACGTATGACATTTGGGGACACTTAATGAGTATAAAAATTCTCATTATACTTCTTGGTCTTGCCACATGCTTTGTTGCAACTGGGATTGCGCGTGTTCAAACTTCAGTGAAGAGCCAAATTGCTTATTCTTCTGTTGCGCAAATTGGAATTATTTTCTGCGAAATTGCATTGGGCTGGAATACGCTCGCATTGATACACATTGCTGGAAATGCATTCCTCAGAAGTTACCAATTGCTTACTTCGCCTTCCGTAGTTACCTATCTTATGAAAGATATGTTCTACAATTTCAATCCGAAAAAGAAAAATATAGAAACAAAAGTTTCGAAGAAATTGGAATACACCTTTTATGTTTTAGGCACACGTGAATTCACCATTAACATGTTTCTATATTCATATCTGTGGAATCCAATGAAATGGGTAGGAAGAAGAATTCCTCTGAAGAGTAAAAATCTACTTGTAATTACGACAATGCTTTTTATTGCCGGAACTATATTACTTATCGGCACCGATCTAAGCGAAAGTACTCGTCACATCATTTCAATGATTTTAGGAATGATTGGATTGGTCTCTGTGTTCGCTGCCTTCACTGAAAGAGAAAACACCTTACGCAGTTGGTTGCTTGTGTGCAGCAATCACTTCTGGGTTGCTCTGGCCGTTACGTTCAACGAGCATTACAGCTGGGAACACAACATTGTTTATCTAAGCGGAGTAATCGTTGCAATGACCATTGGTTATTTGTTGCTGAATGGTATTAAGAAAAAAGAGGGCAAACTAGATTTGAATAATTTCTATGGACTTGGTTATGACTATTCGAAGAGAGCTTTTGCATTCTTGTTGTGCGCGTTGGCTGTATCTGGATTTCCAATTACACCGACATTCATTGGAGAAGATTTAATTTTCTCGCACATTCATGAAGATCAAATTGCCCTTTCGCTAATCGTTTCAACAAGTCTAATTATCGACGGCCTCGCGTTGGTTCGCATTTATGCACGAACATTCATGGGTCCTCATTACAAAAAAAATCACGAAGTGGCAGACCGCGCTTCATAAATTTACTCCAATGAAAAAACTATTTTTTATAGCACTTGCTATTCTTTCCTTCAGCGAAATAATCGCACAATCACCCCTGCGCAACGTGCAGTCTAACAACAACGGCTGGTTCATGTATTTCGGTGATCACAAAATTTCAGAGCATTGGGGCATTCACTTGGAAGCCCAATTCCGAAGAAATGAAATCATTGCAAAACCACAGCAACTTCTGTTGAGAACGGGTATTAACTATCACTTCGCTCCGAATGCTTTTGCAACTGTTGGCTATTGCTATGTGAACACTTCGGCCTACGGAGTATTCCCGGCGAAATGTGCATTTCCAGAAAATAGATTTTGGGAACAACTTCAAGTTAAATCACAAGCTGGACGCATTGAAGTAACTACACGATTAAGATTGGAACAACGCTTGTCGAAACTTCCAACTTTACAATCTACAGAAGAATACGCCCCTGGTGACGATGTTTACACCAACCGCGCTCGTGTTCTTGTGCGTCTATCTGTTCCTTTCAAAGGAAAAACCATTGAAGACAAATCGCTTTACTTCTCTTGTTACGATGAAGCCTTCGTGAACTTCGGAGAAAACGTTCAATCGAATATCTTCGATCAGAACCGCGCTTATGCGGCTATCGGTTACAAATTTCCGAAATGGGGAAAACTTGAAATTGGATACATGAATCAAATGGTTGTGAAATCAGACGGCGTGAAAGTTGAAAACAACCATACACTTCAAGTTGGATTCTTTTCGACCTTAGATTTCAGAAAGAAAAAGTCTTAAGAAAGATACTTTGTAAGATACTTCACAAGAATCTGACGAAAGATACTTTGTAAGATGTTGCACAAGAATCTGACGAAAGATACTTTGTAAGATGTTGCACAAGATTCTGACGAAAGGTACTCTGTAAGATGCTTCGCAAGATTCTATCGAAAGAAGCTTCGTTAGTTTAACACCTAGCCGAAGGCTCCTTGTGCAACACCTTGTGCAACACCTTGCGGAGCATCTTGCGCAGCATCTTGCGAAGCATCTTGTGTAACATCTTGCGCAGCATCTTGTGTAACACCCTGCAAAGCATCTTACCTTTGCCTCATGACCGGTGCGATTTTTTTTTATTCTCGAATGGCTGGAATAGCTCTTCTGCTATCCTTCGTTTCATGCGCTACTGATCAGGAGAAAGCACGAGATTACAACAACAAGATTACTATTGAATTGGAAACGTGCGGGGTTGCTATTTTTCAAATGGAAGAACAGCTGGGTCAGCCGCAAAACCTGAATGAATTCTACACAAAAGCTGAATCAACATTAAATACAGCAAAAGAGAATTTAACTGAAATAGGAAACTTCAAAGAAGACACATTACTTGTTAATCCCGCTCTTCGAACGGTTGGAAAATTTCAAGAAATTCTTTCCACTTATTACAAGCCGTTGTGCAATTTGCATCAACTTCCACCAGACCAAATCTCTTTCGAAACAACCGATAGCTGCAGAGTTCTGCGCATGTTCATTCAAAACGAATCAGTCTTCACTCAACAAGATTTCGAGAACGCGCAACAATCTTTCGCGGATAAGTACAAGCTCGACCTTACCGAATAATCGAGATGTTATACAAGGTGCTTTACAAGGTCGTCTTCGACGAAGTCGAACTTCTGTAAGACCTTTCGCAGAACCTTCCAAAGGACCTGTTTTTTAATCCTTCATTTCCGAAAAAATCCTACCCAAAATTATTGTCAACTTTTCTTCGGGAACGAGCATTTGAAAAACAGGACTCTTTCCCTTTTCTTTCTCAACTCTTATCCCGTCTTCATAAGGCTCTATGGCCAGAATAGATTTATATGTCCAGGTATTGTTTTTAACTAAGCCATCAAAAATCAATCGTTGATTAGTGACATACAAAACACCCATATCCAATTCTTTCATCTCGTCGGTTGTTATTCGTTGCACAGCCATTCTTCCTGCTCGAAATGAAATTCCTTTCACTATTTTGAAGTTCAACGCGGGGCCACCATATGAAAAACCATGAGTTACCGATCTTAATTCATGCCACGTGACGTTCTTCTTATAATAACAAACTTCACCCTTCTTCAAATTAATTTTGACGTCTATAGGCACAAGCTGCTCATTCTCGAGCTTCCAATTTTCTTTGTACCCATCTATAATCTCCTGTGACTCCGCATCAAATTTATAATTCACTCCAAGACTTGAGCACGTTGCAAAGAATACATCCAATTCATCCGGACCAACTCTCTTATCGTCAATAATTCCTTTGATTAATCTATTCGCAATTTCAGAAACGTGTTTTTGAATTAGACCTGAGATTGATTCCTCCTTCAAAGAAAAAGCTTCTTGAATTTTTAAAAGAATTCCTCTCTCTTCATCAGACAATACATCGTCTACAACAAACTTCGCGTACAACTCATCATATACTTTCAGTCCCGAACTTGTATAGATCTTTTCTTTTTCTTCATTCGTTAAACACAGCAGTGCAGCCAAGTGCTCCAGCTCTTCAACTTCTGAAGCTGATACCTCTGAGTCTGCTAGGAAAAAAGCAATTGCCATAACAAAACAGTTACTTAATTCACTTTCAAATTCCGTCTTCCAATCTTTTATTTTAAAGCTCGCGCAAATAGCTAAAACGTCTTCTTTTTCAACACCCATAATACCCCGTTCAGCGAGAAGATTATTGAATTCAATAAATGCATTCAATGCATTTTTAGAACCCGAAATTCGCTGCCAAAAACTAGCTTCAACAAGTGCTTTTTTCTCAAATAATTTCATGTGAACTAAGATAGGCTAAAGTTCTGATGACGAATAAACAGCATATAACTTATAGGAATTTGGCATAAACATTAGGTGCCAAGTGGTTTTTCCTTTGGCTCAAAATTATTTGAGTCATGAAAACAAAAAACACCATTCTCTCCCTTTCTCTTTTGCTCGTGTTTTACTCGTGCGAAAAAGAGAAGCCCATTCCAAACATTCAATGTCGCGTTGTTGAGCAAGGATCCAACGTAACCATTCCCTTCGCACAAGTGCAATGGTACGAGCTCGAAGGATTCGGAGGCACCATTAACTATGTGCCTTCGCTTATTTCCATTGCAAATGAAAATGGTGAATTTGAAATGCCGAAAGATGCCACCGTAGATATTGCACTTGGTCTTACTAATTCAACGGAACAGTATTCCGAATTTGGATTTACCGATGTGTCCTTCTTCGCGGGAAATCCAACACTTACTATTCCCATTTCATGCAAAGCCAACCTTCATCTTCAACTTATAGATGATCCGAACACGCAGCACAACATTGTTGGTGCCTCCTTCAAAGTAAACAATGGTTTTCGGGGTATAACCCAAGAAGCCGACTTATCTGGTAACGGCGCCCACTGCTCGTTCGACGTGCGTGCACATTTCCCCATCGAACTTGAAATTATAAAGCACTACGCATCTGGAAACTACTCTTCTGAATGGATAACACTAGATGCCATACAAGCCAATGAAATCAATACATACACCTTATACTACTAAAAAATGAAAAAACAATTATCCCTTTTATTTTCACTTTGCGCGCTAATCACACATGCGCAAAACACCTATGCTCCTGTTGTAAAATCAACAGCCTTCGATCAACCCCTTTCAAAAAACAACTCACTTGTTTTCACCAAAGCGCAAGCAGCAAAAGATGCATTTTTATTTTTATGTGGAAAAGATTCGAGTCACCTCTACTTCCCAAATTATCGCGATCATCTTGAAAGTCTTCCGAATGAAAACTCTGATACTTACCTCGAAGTTTGGGACGTGAAATACGTTCGTGCAGCCAACAGCGTAAGCGATACAAGTCAGTTTATTCTCTGCACTTCCAATATGCTCACTCCAGGTTTGAATGTCTTCAACATACACAACGCCGTGCTTTCGAATTATCATTCAAACGTGAATATTCAATCGATTAGTTTCGATGAAGGATCAACTTGGAATAACGTCACGAACAATTCCATTTCAACCGTTATTCCAACAAACACCGAATGGTTTTCTGTAGCTGTAAAATATTCCGTGAACGGAACGATGAAAGAAACGGGAATCAAATTTCAAGTTGAAACGAAAAGCTTACTCATTCCAGATACCGCTCCGTGGCAGGTAAGCAGCTCATTTGAAATTGACACCCTTGTTGGAAACAATTTAGTGAAAGGAAATGCCTATACTCTTTTAAGCAACGACGGAGTCTTCGATAAGCCTTTTGTTTTTGTTGAAGGAATAGACTTCGGAAACGATCACAGCGCGACAAGAAACGGAACGTTCGGATGGGACGCGTTCTCATCTGGCGCATCCACCGGGCAATACGCCATGCTTGAATTAATGCCTTACTGGATAGATACTCTTCAACAACATGGATATGATTTGGTGCTAGTCGATTTCTACGATGGCGCAAGAGACATTCGCGAAAATGCAGCGCTTGTTGAGAAAGTAATAAACCTATGCAATTCATACAAAAACAGCGAGCACAGCATAGTAGTTGCTGGCGCCAGTATGGGTGGACTTATTTCTCGCTATGCCCTTCGAAATATGGAACTTCAGAATAAACAACATTGCACTCGTTTGTATATAAGCCTCGACGCGCCCCATTTAGGCGCCTATATTCCAATGAGTCTTCAATCTGCGCTCTACTTTATGGCGCCATACAGTTCAGCTGCTAATAGCTTCGTCTACGATAAACTCGAGCGTCCGGCCGCGCAACAATTGCTCTTCTACCAATGGGGCGCTTCGAATCAACTTCAACCCGCAAACTTTTTAAGTTTTCAATCTGAGTTGAATGCGATGGGCCTTCCTCAAAATTGTAGAAACATTGCAATTGCCAATGGAAACAAAAACGGAATTGGACTTTCATCCAACATTTCCGAACCTCTGTTGACAGAATCGTGCAACGCGTCTAACCTCATTGGCGGAGATGAATTTCGATTGAAGTTTTTTCCTCTTCCCGGCTCAAATGACTTCGTTGAAAACACGAGCACACATCGAGTTATTGCAGATCTCAAACTTACCGAAGTCGATACCGATTTTCTAAGTCTTTCTATTTCACAATACAGCTCCCGTCCGAAAATCTCAGTGAACGCTCTTCCCTTCGATTATTCATGCGGAGGATACTCTTCTTCGGTTAAAGACTTCGTAGATGCCATTAACGAAACCGCTTCATTCAATAGCGCATGCGGAACAATCAACAACGATCAATTCGAATTGTATCACAACTTTGTTCCAACATCGAGTGCGCTGCATTGCAACGCGAATGTACCTTTCACAGCCATTAACGAGGTTGAAATTCCCTTCGACAATTGGTACGCGGCATCTGGTAACAATCAACCACACTCTGGAATCAACTACGCTAACCTTGCCTTCTTAGCGCAAGAAGTATTCGCAGATGAGCTCCCGAACGGACATTCGGTTTTCAGAATAAATATAGAAAGCGGAGCAAACTTCAATTTTGGAAAGAGCGGTTTGCAAGTTCTTCCTTCAACAATCATTGAAAACAATTCGGTGGTAAGTGTCGGTGCTTTAGGAGAAAGCAATTCTTCTTTGAACAGCATTGTATTTCCAGGAGATGAAGTAACTATTGAAACAGGAATCGATTGCGGATCTGGAAGTGTTGATATTCAGGAAAACGGTACACTTCAAATTGGTGATGCTTCCGGATTGGTAAACGCAACTCTGCGCCTTCAAGAAACAACTACTGTTAACCTTAAAACCAATGGAACTATACTGGTTTATCCTCATGGACAACTTATCCTAGAAAGGAATTCAACTTTGAATATGTTAGGAGGAACAATTCAAGTGGAAGGAAAAGTCACCCTTCTACCCGGAAGTAAAATCGTTTATGCCTCTGGAGAATTCGTTTTGAATAACACCAACGCATCGCTTGAATTCAGAGGCGGACAATTGCAACTTCTTTCTCAAGCTACTTTATCCATTCATGCGAATGAAGGAGCAATAGATGTGTATTCCATGTGGAATGTTACAGATCTGATTTTTGAAACTGGAAGTCGACTGATGGTGGAAGGGGTGAGCCAGTACAATACATTCTTGCGCATTCATGAAGGCGCTATGTTCAACGAATCGGGAACAGCGAATTACATCAAATTCAAAAATGGAAAAATTGAATTGAATGAAAACGCGACACTGCTTTCCTACCAAAGATTGTTGTTCGAGAATACCAATATCGCTGGCGGTGAAAATGCACTTTGTCAAGTCGACTACAACACCATTTCCTTCTTGAACTCCTCTGTTGAACAGTGCAAAATTGAAAACAATTATGGAAAACTATCTGCATCGAATACGCTCTTCAACAACAACGGTTCAGTGAATATTCGCTACGGAAATTATTCGTTCGAAGACTGCGATTTCAACTCCTCAAATCTTTTCTCAGAACATTTGAAATCCCTGAGTCGAATCAAGAACACTACCTTCGAAAACAACGACATTGCAGTTTCCGATTATAGTTTGATTGAAATTGGAATGACGAATTGCACATTCAATAACAACAACATTGGAGCACAAAAGAAAGGAGGAGTGTTCACGATTCGATGTTCTGAATTTTCACAAAATGGAACAGCGTTGGAAATTGGAAAGGGATGTGTGTTGAACCTATCGTCGAGCAGCGCAGGTGGCTACAATGTTTTCGAATTGAACGATGAGCACATTCACTTCTACCACAGCTCAACACCGCTGTTGAACAAAGGATTCAATGCATTCAGCGGAGCCACCGATTGTAATTTATGCGGCAACATTGCAACCATATCTTCCATTGGATGCGCGTCTGTAGCATTAGCGAGCGCATGCAATCAATGGCTTCCCATTGCATCTGGAAGTTCTGGAATAGCGCTCTATTCATCGAGCACCTGCTCGAACGGAACGCAAAGCACTATTTCCCTTAGTCCTTCAGTTGCTGTTTCAACAACTTGTCCATCTGTTATCGGAATTCTAAGTCCAACGAAGTCTCTTGCGCAAGCAACGGTTCAACAGAAAACGCTTTCAGAATTGCCTGTGATTTCAACCACTGAATATGGACAGTTGCCGCTTGACTCTGCGCTATCACTTGCAGCCACATTGGCCTATGCAACAGACTCGTTGTTCGAAGGAAAGCGTTCGATAAAACTCTTTCATGAAATTCTTACTTCGCCTTTGGATCGGAACAACAGCGACATTCGTTCATTGTCGAACTGGGGAATTGGCATGATGAAAAAGATGATCGAAGAGCTTGTTCTTCGCGGAGAAATAATTCCGGAAAACAATTCAGAGTCTTTTGAGACTTCGGTTCAACGATACGTCAACGCATTAAACGCATGCACCGACAGCGTGGTGTCAGACTCTTCCTTTCACTCGCAATTTTGGGTTGAACTCTCGAAGGCACAACTCTTCCGTTCATTGGGAAATTCGAATATGTGCTTCGACATTCTCAATCAATTGAACACCTGTAATATTGAAGGAGAAGAGTTAGAAGAGCTTCTTTACTGGAAAGCGCTAACAGCAGGCGAATTGAACAATACATCAACCACAATTTCCAACATGAACGATTCCACATTCACGAACTTAAGCAATTCAAATTTTCCATTTGGAATTGAAATCCTCGGTCCGCAAGAAGTGCTTTTCTATTCCTGTTTTTCAGACAACAAAAATCTGAATGTACCTTCAGGAAAAATAATTCCTTCCATTAACGCAGGCGAATTCAAACTTCAATTCAAAAAGAAAAATAATATGGTGAAATGGAAAATACTCAGTCCAATTGGACAATTCATTCATGAAGGAAATGCGCGCGACTGTTCTGAAATTCAATTCAATTTTGAGATGGCAAACGGATGTTACTTCCTTCAATATTCAGTAGACAACGGAAGTGTTCAGACTGAAAAATTCGTGATTGAAAATTAACTACAAGTGCATGAGAATATAAACTCCAGCACCGCTAAAGAAACCTAACATGGCCCAGAGTGAGATGTTCTTCAGGTACCACGTGAACGACATCTTCTCTAGCCCCATTGCAGCCACACCTGCGGCAGATCCTATGATTAGCATGCTGCCGCCGGTGCCTGCCGAGTAGGCCAAGAAATGCCAGAATGTTCCATCTTGAACGAAGTGTGAGGCCCAAAGATCTGTTGTGCCTGCTGCTTCAATCGGATACATGCCAATGCTTGCCGCAACCAACGGAACGTTGTCTACAACAGCCGAAAGCACACCAATAGCAATGTTTATCGCGTATGTATTGTTGAGTTGTTCCTTCAACCAAAAAGACATTTGCGTAAGATGTCCTGCTTCTTGCAGAGCACTCACCGAAAGTAAAATTCCCAAAAAGAAAAGAACAGACGGCATATCAATTTTTCGCAATGCACTCAGCGCCGAATACTTCGCCTTGTCGGTATCCATTTGTCGTCCATTCATCAAATCAGTCACTAACCATAACACTCCCACAGAAACCATCATTCCCATGAATGGAGGTAAGTGTGTGAGCGTTTTAAAAACAGGAACGAAAAGCAATCCGCCCAATCCCAATACAAACACTATCATCTGCTTCGAACGAGTCAAATCAGTGGTTGCAGATTCGTGCGATTCAGGACGTTCTAAATTTCCCTTCAACACAAATGACAATACAATCACAGGTACTAACAGACTGATTAAACTTGGAAGAAATAAATCAAATACGAGAGGCGCAGAAGTTACTTGTCCGCCAATCCAAAGCATCGTTGTAGTCACATCACCAATGGGACTCCACGCACCGCCAGCGTTAGCCGCAATAACAATGACACCTGCAAAAAACCATCTCGATTTTTGATTGCTGATCAACTTTCGCGCAAGACTAACCATGACAATTGCAGTCGTTAGATTATCCAACGCAGCAGATAAGAAGAATGAAATCAAAGAAATAATCCACAGCAATTTCACTTGATTCGTTGTTGAAATGCGATCGGTAATAATCGCGAATCCATTGTGCGCGTCTATAATTTCAACAATAGTCATTGCTCCCATTAAGAACAACAAGATGCCTGAAATCTCTTCGATGTGATGACTTAAGCGACCTTCTAACACTTCATGAGAAATGCCTGTTGGCGCGAGCACTAAAAGCGTCCAACACAAAACACCTGCGATAAGCGCAGTAGCTGCTTTATCAATTTTAACGGCGTGTTCCGACGCAATAAGAATGTAGGCTAGGATAAATACAAAAAGGATTGCTGTTATCATTCTCCTTCAACTTTGGACGTTTTCAAATACATGCGAATGTCGCTCTTCGCTCCCAACTGCATCACTTCAACCAAATCTTGAACAGGTAAATTTCGATCCATTGAAATGGAACAAGTGCTCTCTGGAAAAGTCTTTCCTATGTATTCCAAACGTTGACCCAATTGCTCAACACTCATTTTCTCTCCATCGAGATAGTAGTCGTGATATTCATCTACCGCTAACTGCAACGACTTCTTCGGCTCGCGCTGCTGCGTCTCTCCTGCCTCTGGCAGCAACACTTTAATGACATTCGGATTAGCGAGCGTAGAAAGAATTAGGAAAAACAAAAGCAAGAAGAACATGATGTCGTTCAACGCATGTGTGTTCACCACAGCTCCTCGCTTCTTTCTTCTTTTTATATTCATTTTCCTTGAAGGAATAATGTTTTAAGTTGAAGTGAATATTCCTCCATTTGCGCAACAAACTTGTCTACTGAATTTTGTAGCAACTGATAAAAAACGAAGGCAATAATTCCAACCACCAATCCGCCTGCAGAAGAAACCATTTTCTGATAAAGACCTTCAGAAATAACTCCAATACTAATGTCTGCTGTGGTTGAAATATCGAAGAAGATTGTAATTACCCCAGCTATGGTTCCTATGAAACCTAGCAGCGGCGCTACTCCAGCAACAATAGACAACACATTCAATCTTCTTTCCAAATAAGCCACTTCAACATTTGCCGCTTGGTCCATTAATTTCTCTTGCTCATCACCAGAGATTTCGGTTAGTGCTGCATATTGAAAAATGCGCGACCACGCCGCGTTGTCTTCTTCACACAAACGCGCAGCTTCTGTGTTGTTTCCAACTTTCAACGCCGCTAAAAAATTTTCGAAATTATTCTTCTTTCCTACACCTTGCTTTCCCAGAAACAGGTAGCGTTCAATCACAATCACAATCGTTAAAATAGAGAGAAGCAAAAGTGGAATCATAACCCATCCTCCCTTGAAGATAAGACCAATTAAATCCAACGATTTCTCATAGGTTGCTCCTTCCGGTGCGGCTTGCAAATAGATCATCTTAAACTAATTTTTTTAATGCAATTTCAAACGCGTGCTTCGAAACGAACTGCTCTTCGCTTCCTTGCTGATGAACATTTTTCAATGCCTCACCAATAACTTTCGAAGTGTCAGAGAAGATTCCTTCGTCAGACAAATCAACTTCTGAATCGCTCATCAAATAAGCGAAAACTCTCGCCATTCCACAATTCGAAATGAAATCTGGAACGACGCTGAAATGTGCATCGCACCACTCCGAAATAGGTCCGTAGAAGATTTGCTGATCTGCAAACGGAACATTCGCTCCACATGCAATGACAGATACTCCCGCTTTGTGCATGCGCTCTGCTTGATCTTGACTCACCAAGCGCGACGCCGCACATGGAAGAAATACATCAGCTTTAAGATCCCAAATTTTTGAATTGATTTCCTCGAACGAAAGCATGCCTTCAGCAACCAACGTGTTGTTCACGCGATTCAAAAACAACGTGCGAATTTCTTCGAACGAGTATCCGTTTTCATTTATCACTCCACCGTTTCTGTCAATGATTCCAACAACAGAAGCGCCCGCTTGACTCATGTAAAAAGCTGCTGCAGCACCTACATTTCCCCAACCTTGAACAATAACCTTCTTCCCTGCAAGACTCTTTTCGTTTTTCCATATTTCGAAGAAATGACGAACACTCTCCGCAACACCGTAGCCGGTAATCATATCGGCTACTTTGAATTTCATATTCACATCTGGAGAAAACTTTTCGTCTTCAATGATGCTAACAACACCTCTTCTCAAATTTCCAATGCGCTTTACTTTCTGCGCTTCTGTAGGCTTGAAGTGTCCGTTGAACACACCTTCTTGCGGATGCCAAACACCGCAATCTTCCGTCATTGGAATAACTTCATGAATCTCGTCTACATTCAAATCGCCGCCTGTTCCGTAGTAATGTTTCAACAATGGAGTTACTGCAGCATACCAACGCTTCAAAACTTCTTTCTTGCGTGGGTCAGCCGGATCGAAATTAATTCCGCTCTTCGCACCACCAATTTGTGGTCCGCTCACGGTAAACTTCACTTCCATGGTTTTAGCTAACGACAACACTTCATGCTTGTCTAAGCCAACTCTCATGCGGGTTCCACCACCTGCGGCTCCACCTCTCAACGAGTTAATCACTACCCAACCCTGTCCTTCTGTGAACGGATCGTTCCATTCAAAAACAACTTCCGGTTTCTTATTTTCGTACTGCGACAATAAATCCTTCATTCTCTTGTTAATTTAGACCTCACAAAACTAACACAAAACATGCGTTTAACGAGTATTCCCTTCCTGTTTGCAACCCTGCTATTTTCTGCTACTTTATTCACTTCATGTGCCTCTGAAAAATCTGCCGCATATGATTACGATATCAATGGCAACGGGGCTTTCGAAATCCAACAAGAGGGTCTGTACGCCAACGCGAATGGCACTTACGATAATGAGGAAAGAAAAAGCTATAGCGACTTCAATTCAAAATCAGAATACAGCGGTCCGAAAATGTTGGTGTACAACGCGAACATTGGAATAACCGTGAAAAATTCAGACTCCACCATTTCGCAAATCACACGCATTGCAGCAGAACAAAAAGGATACGTAGTCAGCAAAAGCAACTACCAAATTACCATTCGCATTGAATCTGAAAAATTGGATGGCACCGTTGCGCAAGTTTCTAAATTGGGAAAGCTTACTCGCAAAAGTGTCTCTACCACTGATGTTTCAGACAACTACGCCGACATTAAAATTCGTCTCGACAATGCTGAAAAAGCACGCACCCGCTATCTCGAATTATTAGCGAAAGCAGAAAATGTAGAAGCAGCGTTGAAAGTGGAAAAAGAGCTGGAGCGCTTGAATACAGAGATAGATCAGCTTCGCGGACAAGTGATTAAAATGGAACACGATGTTCGCTTTTCAACACTAACCGTAAACGTGAATCAAAAACAAAAACTCGGACCACTCGGATATCTTTTTGTTGGTATTGGAAAAGGCATCGGTTGGTTATTTGTGCGAGGATAAACAATTCTTCTTTTCCTTTGTTTGAAAGTAAAATAAAAGGAAAATCATGTTACGTTCTGTTCTCGTTTTCATTGCATTCATTGCTTGTTCAATTGTTTCCGCACAAAACGGAAGTATCTCCGGTGTTGTCCTAGACAAAAATGCACAAACCGCGCTTGTCGGCGCTACAGTGCTCATAGAGAACACTGAGCTCGGAGCAATTACAGATGTAGATGGAAAATTTTATATTGAAAAAATTCAGCCCGGCACCTACAACGTAAAAATTTCCTTGTTGAATTTCCTTCCTGCCGAGCTCTTCAACGTGGTTGTTACAAACGGAAATACAAATACGTTTACTGTTGAATTGGAAAGAAGCAGCGAGCAAATGAATACGCTCGAAATCAAACGATACACCTACGGAAAGGCAACAGAGACGCCACTTAGCGTGCAAAGCTTAACGGCAGAAGAGATTCGAAGCAATCCAGGCGGAAACTTCGACATCTCGAAAGTAATTCAAGCTCTTCCGGGTGTTGGCGGATTGTCAGGGGCTGGCGAAAGAAACGATCTACTTATTCGCGGTGGAGCTCCCAGCGAAAACGTTTATTATTTAGATGGAATTGAAGTTCCGCAAATCAATCACTTCAGCACGCAAGGTTCGTCTGGCGGACCGCAAGGAATCATCAATGTAAGTTTTATTGAAACAGCTACGCTAAACAGTAGCAGCTTCAATGCGAAATACGACAACGCCCTTTCTTCTGTTCTTCAATTCAAACAAAGAAACGGGAATGCACAACATTTGAAAGGAAATGGACGTGTCTCTAGCACAGAAGTGGCGGGCACTTTAGAAGGTCCAATTGGAAAGAATACCACATTCTTGGCTTCGGTTCGACGTTCGTATTTGCAATACTTCTTTGCATTAATCGATCTTCCGATTCGTCCGAACTACTGGGATTTTCAATACAAGATAAACTCGCAGCTCAACAAGAAGACAACACTCACAGCAATCGGATTGGGTGCCATTGATCATTTTTCGTTTGCTGTTCCAAAGACATCCGATCCTACGAAAGAATACATCATTCGTTCGAATCCGAACATCAATCAATGGAACTACACCGTAGGTTTCACCTTGAAACATACGCTCGAAAACGGATATTACAATATTAGCTTAAGCCGAAATATGTTCGAGAACCGACTCGATCGTTTTGAAGACAACGATGTTGGAAATGAATCGCGCAGAACGCTCAAGAGCGTAAGCCAAGAAATAGAAAACAAGTTGCGTTGGGAAGTGAATAAATTCTACGGCGATTGGAAAATCATCTATGGACTTTCTGCGCAATACGTGAAATACAACAACGACTTCTTCGCAAGAATTTCACCAACTGTTTATGGTAATGGGGGAAATGTTTTGATCCCACAAATCAATCTTTCTTTCTACAACGCAATCGACTTCGCGCGATACGGTGCGTTCTTTTCAATAAACAAAAAGATGTTTGGCGAAAGGCTTTCATTAACGGGCGGTATTCGCACCGACATGAACTCATTCACCACAACAGGAAACAATCCGTTAAACGCACTCTCTCCGCGTTTAGCGGCATCTTTCGCCATTAACGAGAAGTGGAACATGAATGCTTCGGTTGGAAGATATGCGAAGCTTCCGGTGTACACCGTTCTTGGATTCAAACAAGACGGAAATTCAGTCAACAGAAACAGCGATTATATTTTGTGTGATCACTTGGTTTACGGATTCGAATTCCTTCCGAAAAACAGTTTAAGAATTACGGCTGAAGGATTTTACAAGCAATACAGCAATTATCCTGTTTCATTCGGCTCAGGACTTTCTCTGGCGAATCAAGGTTCTAATTATGGTGCTATTGGAAATGAACAAGTGACTTCAAACGGACAAGGACGTTCATATGGATTCGAGTTGTTCCTTCAACAAAAATTCACGAAGTCGTATTTTTTAACGGCTTCATACACTTTCTTCAAAAGCGAATTCACAGGATCTACAGGAAAGTATGCACCCTCAGCATGGGACAACAGACATTTGCTATCTGTTATTTTCGGAAAGAAATTCAAGAAAGGTTATGAATTAGGATTGAAGTACAGACTCGCTGGCGGCGCGCCTTACACGCCTTACGACATGACCTCTTCTCAATTGAATTATGTTACATTAGGAACAGGATCGTTCGATTACACACAGCTGAACAGTCAGCGCTTGCCGGTCTTCAATCAATTAGACGTTCGAATCGACAAGAAAATCAACTTCAAGAAATCTTCACTCGACTTCTTCATAGACATTCAAAACGTAACGAATGCGAAGAGCTACACACAAGATTTGTATTCGTTTCAGCGCACCGCAGACAACAGCGGTTTCGCAACCACAGACGGACAAGCATTACGCCCAGACGGCAGCAACGGTATTCCAATTCTTATTCCGAATGTAAATGGAAGCATTATTCCGGCGTTTGGAATTATTTATGATTTCTAAATCCTCGGAAATCTTGCAGGATTTCCTTCTGACATAACGGCGTAAATCGCTTCAACAATATCGTCAACAGAAGGCTTACTGAAGTAGTCTCCATCTGTTGAATAAGCAGGTAAGTGCGGCTTTGAAGTAATTGTAATCGGTTGTGCGTCTAGGTAATTGAAAGCGCCTTGCTTGTTAATGATCTGATCTAACAAGTAAGCCGAAGCTCCACCTTCCACATCTTCATCTACAACAACCAAACGATTTGTTTTCTGAACGCTCGATGCTGAAACGCCCGTTGTATCAAATGGAAGAAGCGTTTGCGCATCTACCACTTCAACAGAAATTCCCATGTTCGCTAACTCATCGGCAGCATTCAAACACATGTGCAACGTGCTTCCGTAAGAAACAACAGTGATATCACTTCCTACTTTCACAACCTCTGCAACACCAATAGGAACAACCATTTCAGAAAGATTGCTTGGCATTTTTTCCTTCTTGCGGTAACCGTTTAAACATTCAACAACCAACGCTGGATCGTTTCCTTTCAACAAATTATTATACATACCCGCGGCTTGCGTCATGTTCCTTGGAACACACACTACCATTCCGCGAACACTGCTAATGATAGCACCCATAGGGCTTCCACTGTGCCAGATTCCTTCCAAACGATGTCCGCGCGTGCTGATAATAGCAGGAGCCATTTGTCCGCCGGCAGATCTGTACCGCACACTCGCCAAGTCGTCGCGCATAATTTGAAGCGCGTAATAGATGTAATCTAAGTACTGAATTTCCGCAACCGGACGAAGTCCGCGCATAGCCAAACCTATTGCTTGTCCAACAATCGTTGCTTCGCGAATACCTGTATCGCTCACGCGCAATTCACCGTATTTATCTTGAAGTCCTTCGCACGTTTGGTTTACTCCACCAATCTTTCCCACGTCTTCTCCGAAGATTAAAACCTCCGGCATCTCCGCCAACTTCGCATCCCAAAAATCGCGAAGGACAACGCGTCCGTCTACCATCTCTGCATCGCTTGCATACTGAATAGACACAGAACGATCTAAATCATTACGGTCGCTGTAAAGCTCGCTGCTGTATGCTTTGTGCATGCGCTCTTGCGCAGCAGCTAACCAATTTTTTATATTTTGAATTTCAGCTGAGTGCTGACCGCGAACCGTGCGCAACACTTTTCGAATGGCTTCGAAAATATCTTTGCGAATGGCTTCGCCGTTGTTCTTTAACGATGCTGCAGCTTCTGTTTGTCCAGCTGCTTCGAGCAAAGTAATGGCCGCGTTAACGTCGGCCTGAATTTGCGCGCGGAATTCGTCCCATGCTGTGCGTTGTTCGCTGCGTGCTTGCACTTTTGCTTTCGCGCGCAACTCGTCCAACTCTTCTTGCTTTGCAACGTTCTTGTCAGTCAAGAATTTTCCAAACTGAACAATACAATCAAATTCTTCATACCACTCCAACAACTCTTTCGTCTTGTAACGCTCGTGAGATCCGCTCGTGCTGTGGCCTTGCGGCTGTGTTAATTCTTCAACATGAATTAAAACAGGTTGATGATGTGTGCGCGAATGCTTCACAGCCTTTTCGAACATGAGCATCAACTCTGAATAATCCCAACCCTTCGCTTTGAATATTTTTATTCCTCCTGCACCCGGCTCGCTTTGCATTCCGCTTAACGATTCCGAGATACTTTCTTTCGCTGTCTGATATTTTTTCGGAACCGAAATTCCCCATCCGTTGTCCCATACACACATGCACATAGGCACGCCCAATACAGCAGATGCATTCATGGTTTCCCAGAACAATCCTTCTGAAGTGCTTGAATCACCTATGGTTCCGAAGGCCACCTCATTTCCTTTATTCGAGAATTGCGTTCTTGAATGAAGGTCAGTATTCGCTTTGTAATATTTCGAAGCTTGAGCCAATCCCAACAAACGCGGCATTTGCCCGCCTGTTGGAGAAATATCTGATGAAGAGTTTTTCATCTCCATCACGTTCTTCCAATTTCCATTTGTATCCAACGTCCGCGTAGAAAAGTGCCCGCCCATTTGTCTTCCACCTGAAGAAGGTTCCTTCTCGGTATCTGTATGCGCATATAACGCCGCGAAATATTGCTGAACGGTCAATTGACCAATGGCCATCATGAATGTTTGATCGCGGTAGTAACCAGATCTCCAATCGCCATTTTGAAATTGTTTGGCCATGGCAATTTGCGCCAATTCTTTTCCGTCACCGAAAATACCAAACTTGGCTTTTCCGGTAAGAACTTCTTTCCTTCCCAACAACGAAGCTTCACGACTTAAACAAGCCAAAAAGTAGTCGTCGAGCAACATTTGTTTTGCGGTATCATTCACCGCTGCTTTGTTGGCCAAACTCATAGGGTGCAAAGATAAGAACAAAGTGAAATACATGGTGAAGCCGAATGTCCTCTTCCGTCTAACAATTAATCTTTCGAAACGTAAAGTTTATTCGGGGGGAAGCAGACTTCACTTTCCCAATCGAATGTTGCCAATTCTCTTGGAAATTATTCATCAACAAAAGCGAGCCATGTGGCAGGTTGAAGGCCAGCTTCTTTTCGTCGTTTCGCGATCGGAATTTAATCACTCGCTCACCTCCAATAGACACCGACGCAATAACGGCAGCATCCATTTCTTTCTCATTATCGCTGTGCCACCCCATGCTGTCTTGCCCGTCTCTGTAGTAGTTGCAGAGGACAGCATTAAATTCTGCTTGCGCTAAATGTTCAATTTCTTGTTTTAGTTGGAAAAGAATCGGCGGAAGTTCATTCGCTTTCCAATGCACGTTTGAATACGTATAAGCCGGCCCGAAATAACAGGTCAATCGCGGTTCAAAATGCTCTTTTCCGAATACACGAATGGTATTCTGTTGCCAAGGCAACGAAAGAAAATCTTGAATGGAAAAGAAATGGAAAACGTTATGATGAAGAATAAGCTCTTCTCCGTTAGAATTATACAGTTGCTCCTGGCTGAACATCATCGGCAGGAATTGTTTTCGTTTCTTCTTGAATAGGCTGTGCTAAAGGCGGTACCGGACGAACAGGTGCTTGCGGTTCTTCATCATTCATCAACTGATCCAAAGGAACTTCAGCGCGAGCCTGTTTACGCATATCATCGGCGCTCTTCAATATTTCTTCTTGAACATCTTTTGCGGCGTTGCGAAATTGATACATGGTCTTTCCCAATGTGCGAGCGATAGAGGGCACACCCTTCGCTCCGAAAAGCAAAAGGTAGATAAACAATATCATAAGAATCTCGCCAGTACTCATGCTGCAAAGGTAACCTTGTTGAATGTCTTTCAAAGAAAAATGCCGGGAAATTCCCGGCACTTTCAAAGTATTCTTAAGACGAAATTATTTCGCTTCTTTCTTAGCAAACATTTTGCGCATGTCAACTACAATTGGGGTTGCAATAAACAAGGTAGAATAAACCCCGCTAATTACTCCAATAATCATTGCGAATACGAATCCGCGAATATCATCACTACCGAAGATGAACATAACACCTAAGGTCAACAATACAGTCATAGATGTATTGATTGAACGACCCAACGTGCTGTTCAAGGCATCGTTGATAGTAGACTTCAATTCAGGGTTACGACGCTCACGGAAGTACTCACGAATACGGTCAAAGATTACAACGGTGTCGTTGATCGAGTAACCAATGATGGTCAAAATTGCTGCAACGAAGTTTTGATTCACTTCCAAAGTGAAAGGAACTACTCCATTTAATAAAGTGAACGCGCAGATTACTATAAGCGCATCGTGTAACAATGCCACAGATGCCCCAATTGCAAAGTCAATTTTACGGAAGCGGAACACTACATAAATACCTACCAACAACAATGTAAGAATAGCAGCCCATATCGCTTCGGCTCTAAAGTCATCGCTCATGGAAGCGTCTACTTTATATGAAGTAGTAATCTCATGCTTACCCACTGTCCCCAACGCTTTGTCAACGTCGCTTTGAACGCGCTGTGTAACATCGTTTGAGTTGTCGTTAATCAAATAGTTAGTAGTAATCTTCAATTCGTTACCTGCAGTACCAATGGCTTGAACAGTACTAGCAGAGGCATTTCCATTTTCAACCAATGCGGTTGAAAGGGCGCTACGAACAGCTTCTGGATCAACTTTCTCCTCGTATTTTACTTTGAATGAAGTTCCTCCAACAAAGTCAACACCCATGTTGAATCCGCGTGTGGTCCAAGAAACCGCACCCGCAATTAAGATGATTGCAGAAATTCCGTAGTACAAGTATCGCTTAGTTACGAAGTCATAGTTCATCTTCGTGAACCAATTCTTAGTAATGTTGCTGTAGAACGTAATTTCTTTTTTGCTATCCAAACGCTTGTAAAGAATCAAACGAGAGATAACAATTGCAGTGAATAGGGTTGTGAAAATACCAATGATCAAGGTCGTTGCGAAACCTTTCATAGGTCCCGTTCCAACAAACAACAAGACCAATCCGGAAATCAATGTTGTTGCGTTACCATCGATAATCGCACCCAAAGCTTTCTTGAATCCGTCTAACATCGCAACCGATACAGGCTTGCCTAAACGCAATTCCTCTTTCACACGTTCGTAAATCAATACGTTCGCATCCACAGCCATACCCATGGTTAACACGATACCGGCAATACCAGGAAGAGTCAACGTTCCACCTAATGATACAAGCGCACCAATCAAGAAGAACAAGTTCGCAACCAATGCAACGTTTGCTGCCCAACCCGCCCAAGCGTAGTAGAACATCATGTAAAGAAGAATGACAATGAATGCTGCAATGAACGACCAGATACCAGCGCTAATGTTCTCAGCTCCTAAACTTGGACCAACAACAACTTCATCGATAATTTTCGCTGGAGCTGGTAAAGAACCTGCTTTCAACAATCCAGCTAAGTCTTTCGCCTCAAGGATTTGCTTGTCACGGTTGTCTCCTGAACCAAATGTGATTACTGATTTTCCGTTTGGAATTTCTTCGTTTACAGATGGTGCTGAGTAAACTAAATTATCCATAACTACTGCAACCGCTCTGTTGTTGTCTTTTGCGTTCTTCGCAGTCATTTCTTTCCACTTCGGAGCTCCAACATCTGGACTCATGGTCATTTCAACAACAATTCCACCTTTAATAGGATCGAAATCTTGACGAGCGTCAACAATTGATTTTCCGTCTATTGGGGCACGTCCGTTTAATTCGTCTGCTTTAATCGCGTAAAGAATTGCAATTCCCTTCTCCGGTTTCGCACTCCACATTAAACGCAAATCCTTTGGGAACATGCTCTTAGCCATGTCCGAATTGAAGATGCGGTCTACCGCTTCCATATCAGTAACTTTAGCAGTACCTGCAATTGCAGAAGGAACAGCTTGATTGTCTCTTGGTATATTCGGGCCAAAAATCGCGAACAACGGATACTTGCGCTTCTTCTCATCTTCCGTTAATTGATCGTCTGGCTTCACTGCAGGCGCTGTTGCGGTAGAATCTTTCTTCGAAGTGTCTGCAGCTGCGGCATATAACTCAGGGGCTTGAATTTTTCCTAAGGCCGTGTTCAAGTCAATCATCGCTTGCGCAATTTCAACATTGAAATAAGTATTCCAAAATTCTAGATTTGCTGTACCCTGTAAGTTTTTACGAACACGCTCTTGGTCTGTAACACCTGGTAATTCAACAACAATTCGGCTTGTCAACGATTGCTTTTGAACGTTTGGTGAAGTAACTCCAAATTGGTCAATACGCTTACGAATAATGTTCTCGGTATTATCAATCGCGTCATTCGCCTCTTTGCGTAAAACTTTCATAACCTCTTCATCAGACATATTCGCTTTGAACTTGTCTTGATTTGTTTGGTTGCTGAATTTTCTCCACAACTGTCCTTGTCCGCCTGACTTTTTCCACTCTTCTTCAAAAAGCGTTAAGAAATCTGCCGTGCTGTTCAATTGTGCTTTCTTCGCGTTTTCAATCGTGCTTAAGAACGTCGCGTCAGTACTGTAGTCACTTAATGAAAGTAAAAGGTCAGGAATACTCACCTCGAGTGTAACACTCATACCGCCTTTCAAGTCAAGACCTAAGGCCAACTCATGCGATTTCAAATAGCTGTAGCTGTATCCCATTAAAGGAAATGCAACTGCATCAGCGCTGTCACGCAATGCCTTGTTGTATTTCATTGTGAACAACGATTCGCGTTTAGCGTCGAGGTTTGCTTTAACGAAAGAATCAATACTTCCGTGGCGGATTGTAATAATACTATCGCGGTATGCCTCGAATCCTGTCTTACGAATAGAATCTGCAACCACCATGGTGTCGCCATAATTCTTCAGCAATTCGCCTTTTACTAATTCGTCTGTAATAGACTCTTCAACGGCCTGAAACACTACATTCTCGTAGCTCTTCGAAATGAAGCTAAACGACAGAAGGTAGCCAACTGATAAGGTTAGAAGGATAATAAAAATCCAGAGTAGCGATCTATTTTGCATGTAAATTCAATATTGGTCAACACAATTTAAGGGTTGCAAATATAAGGAAATTAAGAGAAACTCAAGGGGTACAAACAAAAAAGGTTGAGCAAACTCAACCTTTTTCAATTTCGATATAAAAAGTATTATCCGATTCCGTTTTCTTTTGCTCTTTTCATAGCAGCTGCCAAACCAATTTTGTTAATGGTTTTCATTCCTTTCGGAGTTACACGCAACTGCACCCAACGACTTTCTTCAGCCAACCAAAAACGCTTGTACTGCAAGTTCGGATAGAATTTTCTACGTGTTTTTACATTAGAATGGGAAACTCGGTTTCCAGAGATAGTCTTCTTTCCAGTAATTTGACAAATGCGTGGCATAAGAATGAGTTTTTGTGAATAAAGGGGTGCAAATATACGCGAGTTTTTAATAAATCCAATTTTTACTTCTGAATTTCTTTGATTAAAAGCATAAAAGCCGCATCAGAAGCCATTTCCCTGTTGCGCATACGGTTCTTTCCAAACTTCAACTTCTTAACAATTGTCGCTTTTTCAGTCGAAAGCGCAACGAAAATTGTCCCAACTCCATGAATTTCATCGCCGCCATCCGGTCCCGCCCAACCTGTTGATGACAATGCAAAATCACTTCCCGATTTTAGTCTTGCGCAATCGGCCATCGCCGTTGCCACCTCTCCACTTATCTCGCCGTACTTCGAAATTATTTCCGCATCCACACCCAATTCTTTTGCTTTCGATTGTGCGTGATAAACCACCCAACCTGCTTGAAAGACCTGGCTCGCCCCTGAAACATCCGTGAGCTTCTGTGCCATCATTCCTCCCGTGCAGCTTTCGGCAAAACTGACCGTTTTTCCTTCACTACGAAGCCTTTCAACCAACACACTCTGAAGCGTTTCTTTTTCATAGCCATATACATACTCTCCAATAATTTGGAGCAGCTCCAATTCCTTTCTTCGAATGCGTTCATTCAAAACAGACTCCTCAGCACCGCCGTAAATAGACATACGCAACTTCACCATTCCGGGTGAAGGCAAATAAGCTAAATGAATATCTTCTGCAGCCAATGAATTTTCCCAATCTGTTAAAAGATCTGCGATAAAACTCTCTCCAACACCTTGCGTTAAAACGGTTCTATGTACAATTTTCGGAAGTTCGAATTTTTGTTGAATGCGAGGCACAACTTCGTGTTCCATTAAATACTTCATCTCAAAAGGAACTCCAGGAAGCGAAACGCAAACATGTCCGTTCCTTTCGAACCACATGCCATTGGCAGTCCCCACCATGTTCTCAAGCACCGTGCAAGCTTCAGGAACAAGAGCTTGTTGTTCATTCACTTTCAAAAAAGGCAATCCCCGCGATTCGAAAAAAGCCTTCACACGCAAGTAACTCGGCTCGTGCATGACCAATTCCGTTTGAAACAACTCACACAAGGTGTGCTTGGTAATATCGTCTTTCGTCGGACCCAAGCCCCCCGTCACAACAACAACATCCGCCTTATACAAGGCAACATCAATCTCATCAAAAATAACAAGTCCCTTATCTGAAATGCAACGCGTCGATTCCACTTCAATTCCGAAACTGTTTAGGTATTGCCCCATCCACGCGGCGTTGGTATTAATAGTTTGTCCAATCAGCAGCTCGTCTCCAATATTTATAATTATGGCCTTCATACTTTTTTTTTCTTTGTTCCACTGATTGAAACCAATTTTTGCTAAATTAGTTCGCTAAACTAAACCACTACTATGAAAAGACTGTACTTTACATTGGCCATGGGAATTGCTTTCAGCGCAAGCGCACAGCAAATTCCAACCAAATTGACTGCCTCACAAAACAAGGCGGCGAAATTCAACCCTTACACCAACACGACAGTTGGAGATGCTCCTTCGCAACAATCAAAAGCTCCATACGCAGTATCTTCTGCAAAGAGCATGGTTCAAGTGGAAGAGTATGTAGGAACTTCTATCTACGATTTACAAACGAACAACAGTGTTCAAAACCGAATCATCGCTGATGATGCTGGGGTTGCGGCTTGTTTCACGTTCAGTGCAACGAACTCTGCAGACACCTATCCTGATCGCGGAACAGGATACAACTACCGCACAGCGGGTGTTTGGCAAGATGATATTACGCAACGCGTTGAAAGCATGCGTACCGGATGGACATCTTTGATGCACCCAGCAAACGGTTCAGAGGTTTTAATGAACCACAGTGGAACCGCTGGAATCAAAGTATGGACTCGTCCTACTATAGGTTCTGGAACATGGGTAAACTCTATTGTGCCAACGCCTTCAGGATTTGCAATGTTCTGGCCACGCGCTGCTGCAGGTGGAGCAGATGGAAACAGTATTCACATGATTTGTTTATCTGATCCAAACGCAGGTGCGTTCACGAACGGAATGACCGGTGCTATTTTGTACAACCGATCTACTGATGGTGGAGCAACTTGGGATCTGACTGAAGTATTACTTCCTGGTGAAGAAAACGTGTCGTTAGTTGATGGGTTTTCTGCCGACACTTATGCTATCTACGCTCGTGGAAATAAAATTGCTATTGCAGCCTTCGGAGATCTTCAAGATTCTTACATCTGGATTTCTAACGACAACGGAAGCACTTGGACACGCAGCACGATCTGGGATTTCCCAATCGATAACTACGTAATTGACCAGGGAACAGACGTTGGTTTAGACGGTGTTCAAGATACTATTCTTTCTTCAGACGGAGCCGGCGCAGTATATATCGACGCCAGTGGAACAGCTCACGCTGCATTCGGAACAATGTTCTACACAGATGATCTTGGTGTAATCGATTCGTCCTATAGCTACTTCCCATTAGGTGGAAGTATCGCATACTGGAATGAAGCAATGGTTGATCCTGCTACTGAAGTTCTTGAAATTGGAGTTTCTCCTGACGTCGACACAACTATTCCAGCTTCAACTACTGAAGTTGGTCAATACGGAAACAGCGGTATCGCTTCGCATCCGCAATTAGCTGAAGCCGCTGATGGAACAATCTTCTGTTCCTATCAAGCAATTAATGAAAATTACTTCAACGGCGCAGAATACCTCAGACATATTTATGCTGTGAAATCAGATGACGGCGGGGCTACATGGACTGCTCCTGCAGACATTACTCCAGACATTGCTGAAGACGGATATGAGTACGTGTATGCTTCAATGGCGCCATTCGCTTACGGAGATAAAATTCACTTGATCGTTCAACGCGATTTCGAACCAGGAATTCACGTTCAACCAGAAACAGCTGCTGATCCAGTTACAGATAACGATCACATCTATGTTTGTGTATCTCTTGATTTAGTAGGTGTTGAAGAAGGACCAATGGCTAAAACTACATTTAACGTTTTCCCAAATCCAACAACTACTGAATTGAACATTCAACTTCCAGCTAACGAAAATGGCGTTATTCGCATCTTCAATGCAAACGGACAGTTGGTTAATTCATTCAACAACTTCAACAACGGAATTGCTAAAGTTGATGTTTCTAATCTTGCAAACGGTGTGTACGACGTGCAGTACCAAAACGCAAACGGAACAAGCAATCAACGTTTCGTGAAGCAATAAGATTTTAATTTTATATGTGGAAGAGGGCCGATTCGTCGGCCCTTTTCTTTTTGCGCGAACGATTCTGCCGTTACTTTGTTTTCCGGTTATGAATAAGACTGAAAACCCTTCACTCCAATACATTCACTCAGATTTTGTTGAAGTAAAAACGCCCCTAGACCCTTCAGGTCGTTTCATGAATTTCCATACGCAATTCATCCCGAATTTCAAAGACGTGATGAAATGGAAGCGCGCAACAAATCCATTTCAATCCGAAAAAAAAATGGGAATGACGGGGCCAGAAATTGCGGAAAATTTCAATTGGTTAAATGGGAATGAAGATGGAATAGCTTGGCTAGGTCACGCTTGTTTTTTCATTCGCATCAATGGCTTGAATATCATTACGGATCCCGTCTTCGAAAAGCTCTCTCCCTTCCACAAGAGATACTCTGCACTTCCATTCAAAACAAACGAATTTCCGATTGTTGATTATATTCTGCTGAGTCACAATCACCGTGATCATTTAAGTGGAAAAAGTTTGAAAGCCATTCTTAAAAATTCTCCAGAAGCCAAAATTCTAACCGGACTTAAAATGGGTTCATTGATTCGCAGTTTATGCGGACATAAAAACCTCGAAGAGGCAGGGTGGTATCAAGTATTTTCAACGTTGAAAAACAATTTAACCATTTCATTTCTTCCTTCACAACACTGGGCGAAGCGTGGTCTTTTCGATTACAACGAACACCTCTGGGGGGCATTCGTTATTCAAACAGAAAATAAAACAATTTACTTCAGCGGCGACACTGGTTACAACACGCATTTAAAAGAAGTCGGAGATTATTTCAATATAGATTATTGCATCATTGGCATTGGCGCTTACCAGCCCGAATGGTTTATGAAACAAAATCACATTTCCCCGAAAGACGCGCTGCGTGCAGCACAAGAAATGAAGGCAAAAAAAATGATCCCCATGCACTACGGGTGTTTCGATCTTTCAGACGAACCCGTTATGGAGCCGCTCGAAAGATTGCTTGAGTCAAAGCGGCATGGAGTTCATTCAACAGAATTAATCATTCAAAAAATAGGGGAGTTCATTTCCATATAAAAATCATCTTTATTCAAAAGGCGGAAAAAAAACGTTAAATTGCATCACCGCCTTAACTGTTTTCCATGAAATCATTCGTCTCAATTGTTCTTGTTTTCTTTTTCGCAGCAGATCTCAGTGCGCAGAGTGTTAGCGATTGCGGGGGAGCCATTCAGTTGTGTGAAGACGTCTATACCGAAGCTAACGCAACTTCTACTTATGGGAATGTATTCGAACCCACAGGGGCCTGCAACAGCGGTGCAGAGACAAGCTCTATGTGGTATACTTTCACAGTAACCCAATCGGGGAATATGGGTTTTATTTTAGATCCTTCTGATGTTGATGCCGACTATGACTGGGGTATGTTCAACATTACAGATAATGGGTGTGCTGGAATAATGAACGGGACTTCGCCTGAAGTAAGTTGCAATTCATACGGACTGTTTTTTGGATCGGGTCCAACGGGTATTTCCACCGCGAACGGAGGAACAGGAAATTCCAATGGCCCAGGCGATTTGAACGGACCAACCTTCAACGGCGATTTGAATGTTGTAGCCGGACAAACATACGCCTTGGTCGTTATGAATTGGTCGAACAGCTCCAGCGGTTACACCATAGATTTTTCTAACTCTACAGCTTCCTTATTCGATGATATTAATCCAACAATTATTAATGTCACAACCGATTGCAACGATCCAGGTGTTGTGGTTGAATTCGATGAAAACATTGTAACGACTTCCATTCAACCGGTAGATTTTCAATTAACCGGCCCTTCCGGAAACGTGACAATCAACTCCATTCAAGTTCCTGCTCCTAACTCGCCAGGGAACCCTTCTGTGACCCTCATTCCAACGTTAGGAAATCTTCCACCCGGAAATTACACTTTGTCAATCTCCGACCTTGCCGGATATGTGAACGATGCTTGCGGAAATACAGCCACCGGCTCTTTCGATTTTGTAGTTAGCCCATTAGCGGTTTCTGTTTTCGCGGGGAACGACACCGTCATTTGTCCAGGAAGCAATGCGAGTCTATTAGCCACAGGAAACTTCACTTCTGTACAATGGCTAAACGGGCCGGCAACCGCAAGTTATAGCGTTCAAAACGCAGGGAACTATCAAGTAACGGCAACACTAAACGGGTGTTCGTTAACAGATGTAGTGAATGTTTCAATCGTAACACTTCCAGCCTGGAATCTAGGTCCAGATGTTACCGTATGTGCAGACCAGCCCTATTTATATACCACGAGTCAAAGCGTTCTATGGGGAAATGGAACAACAAGCACCTCGCTTCCCATTTCGGCCTCAGGGATGATCTACGGCACTTACTTCTATTTGGGCTGCCCAATGCCCGACAGCGCTCTTGTAACCGTTGTTTCGCCCCCTATAATAGACCTCGGGCCAGATACAACTCTGTGCACCGGAGCAAGTTTAAACTTCTCCTTCAACGAACAAGTTACTTGGAACGGCAGTACGCTCGCTTCAAGCTATATCGCAAATTCACCAGGGTTGGTTATTGCATCATACTCAGACGGGGTTTGCAATGTTTTCGATTCAATACTTGTTTCGTTTTTAGAACCCATTGTGATTCCAATTGGAAATAATTACACCTATTGCCAAGGCGACACCGTGACACTTACCGCGACTTCACCAACAGCCGAATATTTTTTATGGTTCGATGGTAGCGACCTTTCCACCCATCCTTTTTTTGAATCTGGAAATTACTCGGTAATTGTTTCGAACATGTGCGAAACGGTTTCTCGCAACTGGAATATGGAATTCGATGATTGCAATATTTATGTTTTCATTCCGAATTCCTTCACTCCGAATAACGACGGAATTAACGATGTTTGGAATCCGGAAATCAATGGCTGGACAGAAGTTGAGACATTGGTCTACAATCGATGGGGTGAAATTATTTTCTCTAGTTCGAATCCGAATTTACCTTGGATTGGTGAAGTTAGAAATGGAAGTTATTTCGCTCCTGAAGGTATTTATTCCTACCTCATAAAAGCAAAATTCACGAACGGTGAAGCTCGTGAATTCCGCGGTTTCGTAAGTTTAGTTCGTTAGCGAACCAACACAACTGTTCCCATTCGTTTGAATGGATCTTGTCCTGAACTAAACTGAATTTTTATTTCATACACATAGGCACCGTCTTCAGCAAAGTGAGACCCGTTGTTTACATCGCCAATCCAAACATCCTTTGGATCTTTTGTTTCAAATATCAAATCTCCCCAACGGTCGTATACGCTGAAACTGTATCTTGAAGTGCTCGACAATCCTGTAACTACAGGAGCGAAAACATCATTATGTCCATCCCCGTCTGGGGTGAAGGAATTCGGAACATATACATATGAACTCGAGCTTACACTTACCGTGTAACACTGAGCGTCCATGCAACCACCCACCCCAACAACATCTAAGCATGCTTCGAATGTTTCACCAACACTACCTGGTAATGGGAATGACACATCTTCGCTCGTAAAGTCTACTCCGTCAATATTCCAACTGTAAGTTACGCCTCCTAAAGATAGGTTATCAAAGAAAACCGTACTCCCAGATGTTGGTTCAACAGGACTCCAGTTGAACGAAGCTGAAGGGTTAGACACTACACAAACCACATCGTTTTGTGTCATCGTAGCGCTACATCCTGCCGCGTCTGTAATCATTATTCCAACATCAGAACATGAATTTCCTTCAAACAAATTACTAAATGTATTTCCGCTTCCAACAGGCGCCCCGTCTAAATACCAAACACAGTTACTTCCAAGAGGATTAGACGTGTTGGTGAAACTTACCGATAAAGGAGAGCAACCTGTAGTTGAACTTGCAGAGAAGCTAGGTACCGGCAATGCGTTAATGGTAACCTGAACATCATCACTGCTTAAGCAACCGTTGTTATTCAAGTTGTAAGTAAATGTGTACGGACCCGCTCCAAGAGTTGTCGGAGAAATCTGTCCTCCAGCTGTAATTGCTCCTGTGCCAGTCCAAATTCCTCCTGGATTAGCAGCAGTTAAATTTTGTGCACTTGCATTTTCACAGAAAGGCCCTGCAGCATTTATTGTAGCATTAAGGTTTTCAATAACTTGAACAGTCGCGTTAAACGTGTTTGGACAAACACCAGCCGTCGTATATGTTATTGAATAAGTTGCTGCTGGCGTGCTTGCGCTTCCGAAAGTTCCATTCGCTGCACTAGTTATTCCAGTTCCGCTCCAAGTTCCACCTGCTGTTGCAGCTGATAATGTCTGCGGAAGGGCGTCTTGACAAAACGGTCCAGCAAGAGTAATGGTTCCATCTGGAACAGCTAAAACAACCACATCTTGCGTATCAGAATCTGGACAAGCACCAGCAATATTATAAGTCACAGTGTATGTTATAGGAGCCAATCCAACTGGATTGAAGCTTGCTCCAGAAACTCCCTGACCTGACCAAGTTCCACCCGCTTGAGCTGCAGTTAATGTTACTGCCGGAGCGTCATTACAAATATCAGCTATGGCATTAATAGTAGCGTCAGAGTTGGCATTTACAACAACTGTTGTCGTGAAGTCATGCGGACAGTTTCCACCTGTGTTGTAGTTGATCAAATATGAATTCGCAACCGTTGACGCGCTTCCGAAACTTCCTGAAACAGCATTGTTTATGCCTGTTCCACTCCATGTTCCACCAACGCTAGCAGATGTTAATGTAATTGGAAGAGCAGATTGGCAAAAAGGACCAGCTGGAGTAATTGTTCCGTCTGGAACAGACCAAACAACAAAGTTTTCCGTATCTGTTGATGGGCAGAATCCACCAATGGAATAAGTCACAGTGTAGGTTCCTGGTGTTGCAGTTGCAACAGCAGGATCGAATGTGCCGTTAGTAGAATTGGTTATGCCTGTTCCGGTCCAAGTTCCTCCCGTCTCGAGAGAAGAAAGCTGCACCGCTGCTATATCCGCGCAATACGGTCCCGATGCAATAATTGTCGCATCGCTTTGTGGAACAACGGTTACTACAATATCATCACTAGAAGCACAGATTCCAGAATTGACTGTAAGTGTGTAGGTTTGTGTTGAAACGGCCGTTAATGTGGGAGAGGAAATAGTTGTGCTACTTAGATTTAAAGCTGGCGACCAAGTGTATTGTTCTGTACCTGTGGTTGAATTGGTGAAAGAACCCACCATTACAGAATCAACACCTTCACAAATACTAAAATCAAGACCAGCAAAGGCTGCCGGAACATTCAATACTTCGATTTGGGTTCCATCTGTACCACCACATTGACCGGCAATACTGTAGTAAATAGAGTGTACGCCAGGCCCAGCTATAATAGGATCAAACACAGATGTGTTGCCATTAGTACTAACGATTCCATCCCCAGTCCAAGTTCCTGTTGGGTCAGCGGCAATAATCAATTGTTGGCCTACATCAGAACATAAAGGGCCAATATCTGTAATCGTGGCATCTCCATTGCCGGCAACTGTAACAGTGAAGGTTACAGGGGTTCCTATACAAGTTCCAACTGAAGGAGTTGCTGTAAATGTTGAAAGGGCTTGGGTTAACGTTGGGTTATTCAATAAAAAACTTCCTATATTTCCTTGTCCCGATCCAGGAAGTCCACTAGCCGTGTTGTCATTTGTCCAATCGACAACTGTGCTCGATGGATTCGCTCCCCAATCAACCCCGGCAAATGTTGCCCCATCGCAATACAAATTCGAAACAGGTTCAATAATCGAGGGACTCGGTCCAACAGTAATATTTATCGTACTCGGTGTTCCCACACATGTTCCTAACGTCGGTGTAACTGTAATTACAGAGTTAATGGCAGCAGTCGTGTTATTGACAGCAGTAAACGAAGGAATAGTGCCCGAACCTGTTGCAGCAATACCTATACCCGGTTGAGTATTTGTCCAATTCAAAGCAGCGTTAGCAGGTGTGCCTGTAATTGTTTGAGTTGGAATCGTTGCACCTGCACATACATTGTATGTTCCACCTGGACTTACTACTGCAGTAGGGGTTGGACTAACTACAACCGTAACCGTTTGCTGCGTTTGGCAACCAGCTTGTAAGGCGGTACACGTATAGATTCCGCTATTCGCAACAGATGGGCATAAAATTGTCGGATTGGCATTAAGGGCAGCATATCCAGGTCCCGTCCAAGCTATTAGCAAGCCAGGGGCGGCGGCTAATCCTGAACTTAATGTCAAAGGATTACAAACACAGACCGGTCCGTTAGACGATGCGTTTACTTGAGGAACTGGATTAACAACTACTGTAGTAGAACCTGAACAGGTTGCTGCTCCGGTTGCTGTAACTGTATATACTCCGGCATTTGCTACTTGCGCCGCAGGAATAGTAACGGATTGTCCAGTTGCTGTATATCCGTTAGGCCCCGTCCAAGTATAGTTTGTAGCACCCGTTGCATTAGAAGCTGTTAAAGTTACAGGTGCACCTGCGCAATGATTGACATTAGGAGATGTATTCGTTGCTGTCACTGAACATAGAGGAACTCCAGATATCGTTGTTGTAATCGGAAGAACTGTTATAGGTGTTGCGTAATCACAACCGTTTCCACCCCAACTTCCCCAATATCCATCAGAGGCAGCCGAAACAGATACAGATAAACTTCCGGCTGCAGGAGAATTGGCAACAGTTAAATTCACACAAAAACTCCACGTGCAATTACCCGAGTCGCCCCAATCATTTGAGGGATTACCATCTATGGGACCTGTTGGGCCTTCGTAAAAATATCCGGGGCCAACAGGGCCAACAGCCGTGTTATTAGTCACTAACCAAATCCATCCTTGTCCTCCACCAGCAGCACCACCACAATCGGCGGGAGCAGTTACGGGCGAAATGTTTGTCCAACCTGGACCTAGATTTAAATCAAATCCTTCGAACCACTCTGCAGTTCCACAACCGTTAAATCCAGTCATTGTGTAACACAAGGTTACTACGGTGCCTGTAGAATACTGACCATTCACCGGCTGAGGATTGAGGGTATAGGTGGTTGGTCCCGGCTGCGCTTTCGCAACCACAAACAAAAGGACTATAAAAATGGTAAATAAAAAATTTTTCACAACTTTAAGGTTAGGTAAGCTCTAGAGGAATTTCTTCCTTATGAACATAAGACTAACAAAAGTACAAAATAGTTGCGAGCTCTGTGAAATTCGTTTTGCGAATTTTTTAGCGAATTAAAACAATAGATCCAACCTTTCGGAAAGGGGGCTCACCTGCTCTTAATTGAAGAATAATCTCATAGACATAGGCGTCAGCCTGAGCGTAATATCCTCCATCATGAACGTTTCCAGTCCACACATCACTTGGATCGTTCGTTTCAAAAATAACATCTCCCCAACGGTCATACACTCTAAAAGAATATCTGAAATCCTTTGTTAAACCCACTATTGTTGGAGCAAAAACATCGTTCGTTCCATCGGCATCAGGTGTAAATGAATTCGGAACAAAAATGTAAGACTCTGTGCTTACGCTTACCGTGTAACACTGCGAATCCATGCAACCCCCTGGGCCTACAACCTCTATGCAGGCTGTAAATTCACCGTCTGTTGCGGCAGGCACGTTATAAGTCACACTTTCACCAGAGGCCCCTTGTCCATTGATATCCCATGTGTAAGTTGTTCCGCCTATAGAGGTGTTTTCAAACACCACGGCACCGCCTAACATAGGCTCAATCGGCGACCATGAGAATGAAGCTGAAGGGTTTGGATTTACACAAACCAAATCAGTCATAGTAATACTTTGGCTACAGCCTGCAGCATCGGTAATCATGATTCCAATGTCTTCACAAGAACTTCCTGTGAATACCTCGCTATGTGTATTACCATTTCCTGAAGGAGTTCCATTTACATACCACACACAGCTACTTCCAAGTGGATTAGAGGTATTTGTGAACGTAACTGAAAGAGGAGAACAACCATTCGTTGTGCTCGTTGTGAAACTCGGCTGAGGCAATGCATTTACTATCACCTGAACATTGTCGCTGCTTAGACACCCGCTGTTGTTTATGTTGTAATTGAAGGTGTATGTTCCTGCACCCAGCGTACTCGGAGCAATCTGTCCGACAGCGGTAATCGCTCCTGTTCCACTCCACACACCTCCTGCACTTGCAGCGGTAAGGGTGAAGGGTGAAGCATCTTCACAAAACGGTCCTGCAGATCCGATTGTCGCATTTAAATTTTCAATAACCTGAACGACTTGATTGAATGAATGAGAACAAGCACCTGGTGTTGTGTAGGTAATTGAATAATTACCTGCAGGCGTGTTCGATGCTCCGAAAGTTCCATTTGCTGAACTCGTTATTCCTGTGCCACTCCATGTCCCTCCTGTACTTGCCGCCACAAGGGTTTGTGGCAATACATCCTGACAAAATGGCCCAGCGGGTGTTATTGTTCCATCAGGAACAGGCAACACAACAATAGTCTGAGTGTCCGTATCGGGGCACGCGCCACCTATTGAATAGGTTATGATGTATGTGTTTGGAATAACTGAATTCGGAGCGAAAGTTCCTGAAGCATTAACGCCCTGTCCGCTCCACGTTCCGCCACCATCAACGGCAGATAAATTAAATGCAGGTGCATCATTACAAACATCGGCAACAGCGGACACCGTTGCGTCTACGTTCGCATTTACCACAACAGTGGTCGTGTTGGCCTGTGAGCAGTTTCCTTGTGTTGTGTAGGTGATTGTGTATGAATTCGCAGCTAAAGAAGCGGAACCAAAAGTTCCTGCTGACGCGCTATTGATGCCCGTTCCACTCCAGGTTCCACCGGTGCTTGCAGCGGTTAATGTAATTGGAAGGTCTGCCTGACAGAAAGGTCCTGCCGGCGTAATAGTTCCGTCGTAAACAGCGTAAACCGTTATTACTTGCGTATCTGCACTCGGGCAAGATCCCGGAATGGTGTAAGTAATGGTAGGATTTCCGGTAGCAATGCTTGGGTTAAAAGTTCCTGCAACAGCATCTGTTATTCCTGTTCCACTCCATGTTCCGCCTGGATCTACTGCTGTTAAATTAAATGGAGCAACATCAGCACACAAAGGCGCAACGTTCGAAATAGTGGCGTCAACGTTGGCATTAACCACTATCGTTTCTGTGAAAACCCTCGGGCAGCTTCCTGCCGTTGTGTAAGTAACCGTGTAAGTATTCCCCGCCAAGTTTGTTGAACCAAAACTTCCATTTACCACATTGTTAAATCCTGTTCCGCTCCATGTTCCGCCTGTGCTTGCTGCTGTTAATGTTACAGGAAGAGCAGATTGACAAAACGGTCCAGCCGGCGTAATAGTTCCGTCGTAAACCGGATAAACCTCTATTGTTTGAGTGTCTGTATCAGGACAAGCGCCAGAAATGGTATACGTTATTGTTTGAGTTGTAGGTGTGACTATTGAAGGGTCAAATGCTCCTGTTGCAGGATTTGTAATTCCATTTCCACTCCACACACCTCCCAAATTCGCTGCTTGAAAAGTAATGGGCAATGCATCGGCACAAATATTCGCTTGAGGTGTAATCGTAGCGTCAACATTTGCATTGACAACAACTGTTTGCGTAAAATTGTGCGGGCAGTTTCCACCGGTATTGTAGGTAATCGTATATGTATTAGCAGCCAATGTTGTAGAGCCAAAGCTTCCAGTTGAAGCGCTATTGATTCCTGTTCCACTCCATGTTCCACCAGTACTTGCTGCTGTTAATGTAAATGGCAAATCTGATTGACAAAATGGGCCAGCCGGAGTAATCGTTCCGTCTGGAACACCGTAAATTAGAATGGTCTGAGTATCTGTGCTTGGACAAGGTCCGCCAATAGAATACGTAATGGTGTTGGGACCAACGTTTGCCAATGCTGGATTAAAAGTTCCTGTTACACCGCTGGTAATTCCAGTTCCTGACCAAGTTCCACTTGTTTGAGCTGCTGTCAAGACAACAGGCGCAACATCTGCACAATAAGGTCCAGCAGCGGCTATTGTTGCGTTTGTATTTGCATTCACGACAATAGTTTCGGTGAAAACCTGTGGGCAGTTACCGCCGGTGTTATAAGCAACAGTATAGGAACTTGCAGCTAGGGTATTCGATCCGAAACTACCCGTAGCGGTGTTGTTTATTCCAGTTCCGCTCCATGTCCCTCCCGCGCTAGCCGCGGTCAAAGTGAACGGAAGAGAAGACTGACAAAATGGTCCCGCGGGTGTGATTGTTCCGTCGGGCAATGAATTCACTATTATAACCTGCGTGTCTGTGCTCGGACAAGGTCCGCCTATTGAATAAGTAATCGTGTTGCTAATATTAGCAGTTCCCGGATTGAAAGCGCCTGTTGAAGCATTGGTAATACCAGGACCACTCCATGTTCCACCGGTTTGAGCTGCCGTTAAAATTACAGCCGCATCGTCCGAACAAAATGGGCCTGCAGCATTGATGGTAGCGTTTGTACTTGCGTTTACTACAATACTTTGGTTGAATGTTCGCGGACAGTTTCCAGACGTTGTATAGATTATTGCATAGGTGCTCGCTGCCAAAGTTGGCGTGCCAAAACTACCTGATGCTGCATTGTTAATTCCTGTTCCGCTCCAAGTACCACCGGGGGTTGCTGCTGTAAGGGTTACAGGAAGAGCAGATTGACAAAAGGGCCCCGCAGGAGTAATAGTTCCATCTGGGACAGCGTAAATGACAATCGATTGCGTGTCTGTGCTCGGACAAGGTCCGCCGATTGAATAAGTAATCGTGTTGGGACCAACGTTTGCCAATGCTGGATTGAAAGCGCCAGTCGCTGCGTTGGTAATTCCTGTTCCACTCCATACACCCCCTGTTTGAGCAGCAGTTAAAACTACAGGCGCAACATCCGCGCAATAAGGACCAGCAGCATTTATTGTTGCGTTAGTATTGGCATTTACAACTATCGTTTGAGTGAAGTTATGCGGACAGTTTCCGCCCGTATTGTATGTAACAGTGTAGGAGTTGGCCGCTAGTGTAGTAGATCCAAAACTTCCTGTCGTAGCGTTGTTAATTCCTGTTCCGCTCCAAGTTCCGCCAGTGCTTGCTGCTGTTAATGTAACAGGAAGGGCAGATTGACAAAACGGACCCGCAGGAGTTATTGTTCCATCTGGAACAGCGTAAATGATAATCGTTTGCGTATCTGTGCTTGGACATGATCCGGCTATGGAATAAGTAATCGTGTTGGGACCAACGTTTGCCAACGCGGGATTAAACGCGCCTGTCGCTGAATTGGTAATTCCTGTTCCACTCCATACACCGCCTGTCTGAGCAGCGGTTAAAACAACAGGTGCAACATCTGCGCAAAAAGGACCTGCGGCGCTTATGGTAGCATTCGTATTTGCATTCACCACAATATTTTGGTTAAATGTTCGAGGGCAGTTTCCGGAAGTCGTGTAAGTGATAGCATAAGTACTGGCAGCCAATGTTGTTGATCCGAAGCTTCCTGTTGATGCATTATTAATTCCTGTTCCACTCCATGTTCCGCCAGTGCTTGCTGCTGTTAATGTAACAGGAAGGGCAGATTGACAAAACGGACCCGCAGGAGTTATTGTTCCATCTGGAACAGCGTAAATGATAATCGTTTGCGTATCTGTGCTCGGGCAAGATCCAGCTATGGAATAAGTAATCGTGTTTGGACCAACGTTTGCCAATGCTGGATTGAAAGCGCCAGTCGCTGCGTTGGTAATTCCTGTTCCACTCCATGTTCCTCCGGTTTGAGCCGCGGTTAAAACGACTGGTGCAACATCTGCGCAAAAAGGACCTGCGGCATTAATGGTAGCATTACTCTGGGGCAGCATAGTAACTACAACATTATCTGTTGAGCTGCATATACCTGAGGTGACTGTTAATGTATATGTTTGCGTGCTGTTCGCAGTGTACGTCGGTGTGAGGGTGGTTGTGTTTGTAAGGTTCGTTGTTGGTGACCAAGAAAATGTTTCCGCGCCCGTACTTGAATTCGTAAATGAGCCGTTCAAATTTACAGTCTGTCCTTGACAAACACTTTGATTCACCCCTGCATTAGCCAGAGGAACGCTAATGATTTGAATCTGGGTAATGTCAGAGGCAGGACATTGATTTGGTAAATTCAGAGTGTAAGTTATTGTAGGAGTAGTGCCTGCCCCTGCTATCAGAGGATTAAACAATCCACTAGAAGTATTTATTATACCTGGTCCCGACCATGTTCCGCCTGGGGTGGCTGCAACCAGCGTTTGAAATCCCACATTCGAACAAAGCGGTCCAATGTCCGTTATCGTTGCGCTTGGCGCATTATTCACCGTAAGATTGAACGTAACAGGTGTTCCAACACAAGCCCCTTGGGATGGTGTCGCAGTTATGGTAGAAATCGTTTGTGTGGTTACTTGGCTTGCTGTAAACGTTGGAATTGTTCCTGTTCCCAAAGCGCCCATGCCCGTTGCTGTATTGTTATTCGTCCAAGCCACCGTCGCAGTCGCACTGCTCGTAGTCCAAGGAATTGCAGGGACTGTTGCGCCTTCGCAATATACGTTAGAGGCAGGAACCGTAATTGTAGGAGCAGGATTTACTGTAATTGTGAAATTACTTGCAGTACCGTTACATGTCCCCAGATGAGGCACTACCGAAACGGTCGCTACAACAGGGGTTGCTGAATTATTAGTAGCGGTAAAAGAGGGAAGTCCACCATTTCCAGACGCGGCCAACCCAATACTCGTTTGGTTGTTCGTCCATGTAAACGTTGCAGTAGCCGGAGTTCCTGTAAATGTTTGGGCGGGAACAGTTCCGCCTGAACAAAGTGAAAGGGGCGTGACAGCAGTTACGGTTGGCGCAGGGCTGACAACAACTGGTATAATTTGTTGGGCTTGACAGCCATTTAGAAGAACAGTTACGGTATAGTTTCCGGCCATTGCAGCCGTAGCGCTTGGAATCGTCGGACAAGCATTCAATGCAGCGTATCCCGGTCCGGTCCATGCAACCAAAGCTCCTACAGGTGCTCCCGAGCAGAGCGTAATTGGACTACCTATGCAAACAGGGCTTGTAACAGTCGGGTTCATCGTTGGGGTTGGATTTACAACAACGGTTGTAGATCCTGTGCAAGTAGCTGCGCCCGTTGCGGTAACCGTATAAACACCTGCCATTGCTGCGGTGCAGCTTGGAATAGTAACGTTCTGACCTGTGGCTGTGAAACCGTTTGGTCCCGTCCAAGCATAACCTGTCGCGCCTGTTGCAGCAGTTGCATTGAGGGTGATTGTCGTTCCTGAACAATATGGCCCCAGGTTCGAAGCTGTTACCCCACAAACAGGAACACACGAAAGACTTCCCCCCCCTGCAGCTTCAGAAATAGTAACAGTTCCTGAGCACCCACCATAATTGGTCAAAAGCATAATAAAGATCTGACCAACCGTGCCTGTTAATGTAAACGAATTCCCTGAAGCCGTTGAGAAATTACAACTCACTGGCGCGGCAGTTAAGCCAGCGCAAGCCGCTGAAAGCGTATTGAACGGCCCCCAAACCGCATAGTCTTGATCGCATGGGCCGGTCTGATTTATCGCTACGGATCCGCCTGTTCCTACGGTTAGCGTAAACCAAGATGGATTAGGTTGAGCACCCAAGCATCCGTAGTTATTTCCCGCAGGAACAGTTCCTCCGACAATAGAAGGAAACGTTGTTGGAGCGCTCGAACAAATAGGAGTTGACCCCAAACAATTCGGACCCTGTCCATAAGTGTTTAAAGAAATCAAAACGCTGAACACGGTAACTAAAAAAAGAATCTGCTTTTTCAAAATAAACGGCATTTGTTAAAGTATAGGTTTAAGACGAGGTAAACCGATAATGGGTTGCTCGTAACATTTTACCTAATCGCAAATGTAATTTATAAACACTTAATGAACAATGCTTTCTACATACAAAACTTGACCATTTTCATTGTAGCTCGTGACCTCCATTTTACCGTTCAAGATTTCAACGACCATAAAACCCAATGAAGATTGTGCAAAACGCGTGAATTCAAATGGTGTTTGAATCGGTCTTTTGCTACCGCCGCCGCCGGAAACAAAATAGGTAACTGTCCCCGTTGGCTTATGAACTTGTAAATCGTGCTCATGACCACAGATGTAAGCATCCACGTGAGTTTCGTTGAACAAGCCCTCAAACTTACGCATATACTGAGGTTGGTTTTTTCTCATGCCACAGGTATACAATGGGTGATGACCAAAAACCAATTTCCAATTGGAAGAAGAATTACGAAGGCCGCTTTCTATCCAACCATCTTGATAAATTGTGTCACTCGCATTCAACTCAGGATATGAATTGCCGGCAGACAGCAAATCCTTTTGATAAGGATTGGAATCCATAAAAAATAGATCTACGGTTTCGTTATTTCCAAAATTTAATTGTTCCCTATAGTATTTGGAAGGTAATCTCCATCTTGCACTATTGTTCGAATAAGCGATTTCAGCTGACGGCGCCCCGCGATAATCATGATTACCTAGAATAACATACCACGGACATTGCAAATGCGCGCCAGTGTATACATTTTCGAACGAGAGGTCCCACAGAACATCTTCTAGTGAATCTACTCCGGCATCATAGAAATTATCTCCGGTACTTACAATAAAATCATACGCACATTCTGCACCCACTTTCTCCATTGCCGCCGCAACTTTCACTTGATCGGCCTGACCATACCAACCCCAATCTCCAATAACCGCAAAACGAATTGCAGAATCACCTTTGCAATTTGGCGCTGAAATGCACACGGGTCCATTTTCTCTGCAACTTATTAGCGAGCTAAATAAGAATAAAGCAGAGCCAAACAAGATGAAAATCAGACCGCTTTTCTTCGGAAATATTTTATTCATTGACGTTATCGTTATCGTTTTTTTCAAATTTAAGGCGCATTCCCACTATTTTTGAAATGTTATGCTAAAACAAGGACTTCAATTAAAACTTCAACAGAGACTTTCTCCTCAACAAATACAGTTGATGAAAATGTTACAAATTCCAACCATGGAATTAGAACAACGTATTAAAGAGGAAATGGAAAGTAATCCGGCCCTTGAAGAGGGGGAAGAAGAAAAGGAAGAAAGCGAACGCGACGAAGACAACAACGAAGAAGAAAACGACAACCAAGAAGTGGACTTCGATTTTTCAGAATATCTTTCCGACGATGATATTCCGGATTATAAATTAAGTGTCAACAACAACTCTGCCGACCAAGAAGACAGAGACATTCCTATCGGAGCCGGAAAGACTTTTCACGATTTACTTTATGCACAAATTGGACTTCGTGATTTAGACGAAGAGCAATTACAACTCGCGGAATATATAATTGGAAACCTAGATGATAACGGTTATTTGCGCCGAGAACTACAAGCGGTTGCAAATGATCTTTCGTTCTCCATGAACATCGTGACTTCCGTTCCGGATTTGGAAGAAATTCTCAAAGAAATTCAAGAACTAGACCCTGCTGGTGTTGGAGCAAGAGATCTTCGAGAATGCTTGTTCATTCAGTTAAAACGTCAAGAGAAAAAAACGGCAACAGTAGAGTTAGCAAAAGTTATTATTCAAAAATATTTCGACGAGTTCACTAAAAAACATTACGATAAAATTTCGAAAAAACTCGGAATTACCGACGAAGAATTGAAGCCTTCTATTGAACTCATTTTGCATCTAAATCCTAAGCCCGGGAACAGTATGCAAGAGTCTAACCGAACGGTGCAGCACGTTACTCCAGACTTTATGTTAGTGGTGGAAAACGATGAACTGCGCCTTCAACTTAATTCAAGAAATGCTCCTGAATTGAAGATAAGTCGGGAGTACAAGGGCATGCTCGATCACTATGCTAAGATCAAAACCAAAGACACAAAAGCGAAAGAAGCCCTTCAATTCGTAAAACAAAAAATTGAAAGCGCGAAGTGGTTCATAGATGCCATTCAACAAAGAAATCAAACGCTTATGATTTGTATGGAAGCCATTCTTACCATGCAGCGCGAATTTTTTCTTTCCGGCGATGAAACCAAATTGAAGCCCATGATCTTGAAAGACATTGCCGATCGCGTAACCATGGACATTTCCACCATTAGCCGCATGGCGAACAGCAAATACATTCAAACGCCTTATGGAACATATTTGTTGAAATACTTCTTTGCGGAAAGTCTTTCAACAGATGAGGGAGAAGAGGTGAGTTCAAGAGAGGTGAAACAAATTCTGAAAGATGCAATAGGTGCAGAAGAGAAAAAGAAACCCCTCACAGATGAAAAATTAGGGAAATTACTTAACTCGAAAGGTTACAATATAGCACGACGAACTGTGGCTAAATACAGAGAACAATTGGGTATTCCCGTTGCTCGATTAAGAAAGGAAATGTAATGAGAGAAAAGTTTATAATTCAATTTTCGAAATTCCTTTCTTTGATTTTCCATCCTTTAGGAATGCCAATGGTAATCTATCTTTTGGTGCGGTGGATTGACCCCTATTACATCGCGCCGGTTGAAGCTGATTACTTCGTTTTCTTGCTCCTTGGCATTAACATCATAGCTCCCGCTGTAAGTATCGTTATCATGATCAAATTCAAAATGGTTTCTTCCATTGATTTGCATGATCGAAAGGAAAGATGGGCTCCGTATTTATTGGTTATTTTATATTACCTCTTGTCGTATGGCCTCTTAAGATATTTCGGGCCAACACTTCCAACCGAAGTATTCTCTTTCATACTTTCAGTAATAGTTTCGCTGCTGCTTTCTTTGGGAATAAATTTCTTCTGGAAAATAAGCGTGCACATGCTTGGGCAAGGCGGCGTATTTGGATCTTTAATAAGTCTAAGTATTCTGCACAGAGCAGACGTTTCAATTATTATTATTGGATGCCTTTTAATGGCTGCATTAACCGGATTTTCAAGGTTGAGACTGAACGCGCACACCCACCAGCAAGTCTATGCTGGATTTATACTAGGAATGATGTGCAACCTGATTATTCTTTGCGGAGAGTGGTTTATTTAAGCTGAGTTCTCGTCCACTTCCAAGCGTGAGCTAAAGCGTCATCAATGGTTAATTGGCACTTCCAACCCATCTTCTTTTCAGCATAATCCGGAACAGCCCATATTGCGGGAACGTCACCCGATCGTCTTCCCGTAATTTCTACGTTTAGAGAAACGCCATTTATCTTTTGAAAACGATCCAACACCTCCTTGACGCTGTATCCTTTTCCAACACCTAAATTGAATATTTCTAATTTCGTTTCTCTCTGAAGATTAAGGGCTAACACATGGGCCTTCGCAAGATCCACAACATGAATATAATCGCGAATACAAGATCCGTCTGGAGTGTCATAATCCTCGCCAAATACAAATAATTTCGCACGCTTCCCAGTTGCCACTTCACACACCAAAGGAATCAAATTCGTTGGTGCATCGTTTGTTGATTCTCCAATTTTAGCGGAAGGGTGAGCCCCAACCGGATTAAAATAGCGTAACACAACAGATTGGAAAGGGGCGCTCTTAGACGCTTCAAAAATCAAATCTTCACAATCTTGTTTTGTTTGGCCGTAAACGGAAGCCGCCGGTAATCGGGGAGTGCTTTCGCTAACCGGATTTATTTCCGGCGTGCCATAAACCGTGCAAGAGCTAGAAAAAACAAATCGCTCTACCGAAAACTCCTCCATCAATTGCAACAAAACCCTGGTTGAACCAACATTGTTCCGCATATATGCTTCCGGCATTTTTTGCGATTCCTCAACAGATTTGAACGCAGCAAAATGAATAACTGAATTAATTTTATGCGTTGAAAAAACACGACGCATCTCAGACTCGTCCGTACAATCGACCTGTTCAAATGAAATTTTTACCCCAGTTAAATCTTCCAAACTGCTTAAACGACCAATCGTTGAGTTCGCCAAATTATCCACTATTACAGGAGAGTATCCCGCTGATATCAATTCTACAACCGTGTGCGAGCCTATGTAACCCAAGCCCCCTGTGACTAAAACAGTTTTGTTTTCCATAACTCCAGCAAAGATAGAAAGATAAAATTGCAACAAACCGAAACCTTTCGCTCAGCTGTGCCGTATTGTAAAAAAATCACGAAATGAACGCGATGACTCCCAACTTAAAATCTTTTGACAAAAACTACCTTTTTGGATTATTACAAGGAAACACCGAAATGATGGGTGTTGTAATTAATGAAATTCAACACACCCTTCCGCGGTGCATATCAGAAATTGAATTGAGCATTCAGAAAAACGACCACCTTGGCGTTATTACGTTTGCCGCAAGGGCAAAGAGCGCCTTTTACATGCTAAGAGAAGATCGCTTGGCCAACTCATTTCAAAAAATTGAAGACTGCGCAAGAAAAGGCGAAATGTCACGAGTAAAAAATCTTTTTACCGCTGAACTAAACCAAACTGCGGACAAACCAGAGATATTTCAAAAAACCGTTTAACTTCCATTTCATACATTTTCCTTTCTTTTTATTTAAGTTTGTTGGTTCTTACTTTTCAATATGAAAATGAAACTTGAACTAGCCATGCAACTCTTAGCGTCGAATAAGCCCGCACAGCTCATTCGTCATTGCGGTATTGGCGATGGTATCATTCAATTGGAAGGTTCTCTTTTTTTAGAAGCTATTCAAAAGTTCGAAACGAATTACGAAAATTTAAACATTGAGAAATTCGTGCCTGCTTCAGGCGCCGCTACGCGCATGTTCGCAAATTTGAGTGGTGTTGATTTATTGAATCCGAACGACGAAGCAGAGTTCTTTTTTCTTCATTTACGCGACTTCCCCTTTTTCAATTCCATTCTACTCGATTTTGAAAAAGACAGATTGAATTACGATGAAGTAACGGGTATAGAAAGATACTCGCGCGTGTTGACTTTTCTTTTCAAAAATGGATACGCAACACTTCCTAAAGGTTCTGTTCCGTTTCACTCTTATGGAGAAGAAGAAAGAACCGCGTTTGCAGAGCATTGCATTGAAAGTTCCCACTACATGCAGCAAAACGGGAATCATGAAATTCATTTCACCATTCCCGCCGAACATCGTTTACACATAGAAAATAACTTCCGCACTTTTTTAAAAAATCAGCGCAAAAGCATTCAAAAAATTTCATTTAGTTCTCAAGATCCCGAAACACATATTCCTGCATTTGATAAAAATAACCTTCCAGCACATAGTGAAACAGGCGAAATTTTCTTGCGTCCCGCTGGGCACGGCGCTTTGCTTAAAAATTTACAAGAACTAAAAGGCGAATGCGTCTTCATTCAAAACATAGATAACATAACCGAGGCCTCGCATCACGCAGATGTGGCGGCGTATAGAAAGTTAATGGGTGGTGTTCTATTAGGTCTTGTTGAAGAAAGAAACATCTTGCTTCGCAATCTTGAGAATAACACTGACCACGCTGAAGCCCGGGCAGTTTCATACCTTGAAAAATGGTTTAAGTCATCTAATGACAAAACATCCCTTTTTGAACAATTGAATAAACCTTTACGTGTATGCGGAATGGTAGAAAACACGGGAGAGCCCGGCGGCGGACCGTTTTGGGTGAAGGACGAAGATGGATTCGAAACGAAACAGATTATTGAGAAAGCACAGATTAACACGAACGACCCCGAACAACTTGCCGTTTTTGAAAAGTCAACTCACTTCAATCCAGTAGATCTCGTTTGTCATTTCTTAGACCACAACGGAAGCAAATACAATTTGGAGGACTACAGAAACCCAACAGCCGCTTTGATTAGCGAAAAGCTTATGCTCGGAACGCGAACCAATGTGATTGAACTCCCTGGTTTATGGAATGGGAGTATGTGGGGTTGGAATACGGTCTTTGTTGAAATTCCGTCTCGTGTTTTTCATCCCGTAAAAACAGTAAACGACCTTCTAAAAAGCGGACATAAGCCGAAGGTTTAACTCAGGGTCCAAACATCTGAACAACCCGTCAATTCAGTCTCAGAGGCGTTCGAAGCAACGATAACTGTTTTGTTTTTCTTGCTTGAAATTACAAATTCCGAAAACCACTTTTCCGCATCTTTATCAAGGTGTGCGCAGGGTTCATCCAAGAACACACATGAAACATCTGACAAGAGCGCCGTTCCCAACTTCACACGCTGTTTCATTCCGCTTGAAAAATATTTCAGGGCTTTGTTGGCGTGTTTTTCCAGTTGAAGAATTTCCGGAATTTCTTTCACTGAATAAGAAGACTCGAAAGGTTTCAACCCATGCGTGAACTGAAGGTGTTCTAACAGCGTAAAATCTTCGTAAAGGCCCATAGCAGGAGAGCAAATTGATACATGCTTCCAGATTTGGTCTGAAGGAATTCCTTCGTAAGTCACTAGGCCTTCAGACGCAGATAAGTAACCCGAAATAATTTGGAGCAAGGTGGATTTTCCAGACCCGTTTTGTCCAACAATCCCCACGTGTTCCCCCGAATGAAAGGTTCTATTCAGGTGGCGGAAAATGTATTTTCCACCGAACTTCTTTCCAATATCTTGAAGTTCTATTTGCACCTTTATGTGGTCTGTGCGCCTCGAACTACGCCCTTTTCAGAACGTTGGATGAAGGCGAGAACGATTTGTTTTTCATCTGAATCCGGAAACGAATCAACGATTTGCTTTACTCCTGCAACAACAGTGTTGTTGTGCACAAATAAAACTCTGTAAATATCTTCCAATCTAGAAACCTGCTCGTCTGTATAACCTCTTCTACGAAGGCCAATGCTATTAACCCCAATGTAGCTCAATGGCTCACGGGCTACTTTTATAAATGGAGGAACATTCTTTCTAACCAAAGAACCTCCTGCAATAAATGCGTGGTCTCCAATTTCAATGAACTGTTGCACAGCAACAACGCCTTCAATAACCACCCAATTTCCAATAGTCACGTGTCCCGCAATGTTTGCTGAATTCGCAATTACACAATTGTCTCCTACAAAAGCATCGTGCGCTAAGTGCACGTAAGCCATAAGCAAACAGTTGCTTCCAACCTTTGTAGTCATGCGATCCTTTGTACCGCGGTTCAACGTGCAGCACTCGCGAATGGTCGTGTTGTCTCCAATCTCTACCGTTGTATTCTCACCCGCAAATTTTAAATCCTGAGGAATAGCAGAAATAACGGCTCCAGGAAAAATGCGGCAATTCTTTCCAATACGCGCGCCATCCATAATGGTCACATTCGGACCAATCCAAGTTCCTGAACCAATAACAACATCACCATAAATCGTTGTGAAAGGGCCTATTTCTACGCCTTCACCAATTTTAGCATCCGGATGAATTTGTGCTAAGTTGCTCATGCTTTTTCTGGTGTTTGTGCTGGGGCTTTGTCTTTCACGACTTGCGCCAACATGGTTGCTTCGCCCACTTCCTTTCCATTTACATAAGCCACACCTCGCATATTAACCAACCCCCTTCGAATAGGAGATTCAAGTTTTAGATGGAAAATAAGCGTGTCACCTGGAATAACCTTTTGTTTGAATTTCACCCCATCTATCTTCATGAAATAGGTGCTGTATAACTCTGGTTCTTCCACTTGACTCAATGCAAAGATTCCTCCTACTTGAGCCATGGCTTCAATTTGCAGTACTCCTGGCATTACCGGATTGCCCGGGAAGTGCCCTTGGAAAAACGGCTCATTCAAGGTAATGTTCTTCAAGCCAACAATACTTTCGTTATCCATCGCAATTACACGGTCTACCAGCAAAAATGGATAACGATGCGGAAGCATTTTACTGATTTGATTTATATCGAAAACCGTTTTCGTTAAATCGAATGAAACCGCTGATTGACGTTTCTTGTCCCACGCTTTCAATACTTTCGCAAACGCAACATTTCCATGGTGTCCTGGTCTTGCGGCCAAAATATGTCCACGTATGAATTTTCCTGTTAGGGCTAAATCACCAATAATATCAAGCAACTTATGACGAGCGGGTTCGTTTTCATATTGAAGTTTAATCGTGTTCAACACCCCAATTCCTTCAACCTTCACATCTATCTCTTCACGACCCAACTCCTTCAAAATGTCTCTAATCTGATCCTCTGTATACTCCTTATCCACCATAACAATGGCGTTATCCAAACTCCCTCCTTTAATAAGACCATTCTTTGCTAAAAGCTCCAATTCTCTTAAAAATACAAATGTTCTACACTTTGATATCTCACTTGAAAATTGACCTAGGTTATACATTTGAGCATGCTGTGTTCCCAGTATCGGGGAGTTGTAGTCAACCATTACGGTTACTCTGTATTCTCCGCCATTCGTAGGAACCGCCAACATTTCAACACCTTTTTCAGTATCTTCAAAAGCTATGTTTTCGTCTAATACAATGTACTTTCTTTCTGCATTTTGATCTTCAAATCCACATGCCTCTATGGCTTCTACAAAAGGCCACGCGCTGCCATCCATAATAGGAATTTCCGGTCCTGTAATCTGAAGAAGGGCATTGTCTACAAAGCTTCCATAAAGTGCGGCTAAAACATGTTCTGTTGTATAAACCCGCGCGCCATTTTGCTCCAACGTAGTTCCTCTCTGAGTTCCCACAACACGATCGCAATCAGCATCAATCGTTGGTGAGCCTTCTAAATCTCCTCGTTGAAATTTATAACCATGATTTTCCGGCGCTGGACAAATGGTAAGTGTTACGGGCTCTCCGGTATGTAGACCAACTCCATTAAATACAATTGGCCCCTTTACTGTTCTCTGTTTTGAAGACATGCTGCAAAATTAGTGTGAATTCATAGGTAATTCACTTGATTTTTCGAATTGATTCTTACTGATTATTTGCGTATCGACTGAATAATAGCATCTGCCATTTCTCTAATTTCTTTCTCTGAAATTTTCTTCTTCTCTACCACCTTCAAACGCACAACAGCAAAAACGCTTGAGAGAACATGTTCAAATTGAAACGCGACATTCATTTTTTTGAATTTCGTTGTCTTCTGACCTTCTTTCAACAAAACCGTTAATGCAGAAAAGGCATCTTCCATTTCTTTGTTCTTGCTATACAAAGGAGAGTTTCTGTATTGAATAACTGCCAAATAACGCAATGGTGAGGTAGAGAAATACCCATACAGGGCTAGCCAAGCCTGCGTCAGACGCTGAACCTCTTTCCCTTTAACCGAGAGCGATTCATGCAGCGCACGGGCCGCCTCTGTGCACGTTTCAACATAAAGACTCTCAAAGAGGTCTTCCTTACTTGGAAAGTGATGGTAAATTGTCCCTACCGCAACGCCCGAAAGCTTTGCTAATTCTGACATTGGAGAAGCGTGAAAGCCCCCGTTTGAGATTAATTTAAGGGCTGTGTTCACAACCTTGTCTCTTCTTGAAATTTCTTTTGCCATAACCGAATGTTCGTTCGGTCAAAGATATTTCCTTTTCTAAATCGCGCCGTTGAAACTTTTCACCAATGGCTTTTTAATAAAGAAGAAATTACTAAACTTGCAGAACTAAATTTTGAACAAATGTCAATACAAGAAAGAATCAACGAAGATTTGAAATCAGCCATGAAAGCTGGAGAGAAAGACAAGCTAATGGCATTAAGAGACATTAAGAGCAAGCTTCTTCTTGAAATGACCAAAGACGGAGGAGACGGTGCCGTAGACGATACAAAATCCATTGCTATCTTGAACAAACTATTCAAGCAGCGTCAAGAGTCTATTGAAATTTATAGAACTCAAAACCGTCCTGACCTTCTTGAAGAAGAGCAATTACAGGCCAATGTCATTGCTGCTTATTTGCCTGCGCAATTAACGCCTGAAGAACTTGAAGCCGAAATCAAACAGTTCATTGCTCAAGTAGGCGCAACTTCTCCAAGTGATCTTGGAAAAGTAATGGGTGTTGCTTCAAAAGCCTTAACCGGTAAAGCAGATGGAAAAGCAATTTCGGAAACCGTGAGGAGACTTTTAAGCTAGTCATGAACGTCATTGGTCGCAAAACCATTATTCAGCTTCCCCAATTGAAAGGGGTAAATGTTCGAGCGAAAATAGACACGGGTGCCTTTCGCACCGCCGTGCATTGCGAATCTTGCACAATCAAAGAGATTAATGGAAAAGACGTTTTAGAAGTGACTATTCAATGGGAGTCAGGGAACCCTGTAGTGCTTCATTATAATAAATTCCAAAAAAGGACGATAAAAAACTCATTTGGACAAACGGAAGAGCGGTACTGCGTGCGAACACTCATTTTGATTCACAAGAAGAAAATTCAGTCTGAAATTTCATTTACGAATAGATCCGGAATGCGCTACCCTGTGCTGCTTGGAAGAAAAACGATTGGGAAAAAATTCTTAGTAGATGTCTCGTTGCAGAGTTAATAAAAAAGAGGCCGCCTCTCCCAAAACGACCCCTTTTTAGAATCACCCTTTTTCATACAAGATGAAAGAAGAATGAAAAACTAAACCTTACCTATTTGAAAAAATCTACTCTTTTTTTTGTTGGGAGAGTAAAACTTTTGAATGTTCTCTACAGCATTCATAGTGTTATACCCCACATGTTAAATAAAGGTTACGTTTTTTTATTTTTATTTTTGAATTACCCTATTTCATTGGGAAAACCATGACCGAACGAGTAAACGCATATGTACTTTCTAGCAGAAAATTCAAAGATTCGCTTCGTTTGGCGCATGTGTACACCTTAGAATATGGCATTCAAACCTTTTTATTTCGAACAGGAAAAAAAGGAGATAACATGTCCTTCTTCCAACCATTAAATGCCATTCAGTTTTCAGGGAAAAAATCAGATGGCAAACTGGAAATAGCGAAAGATATGAGTCTCAATGAGATATACTCAAGCATTCCGTTTCAAGTTGAAAAAACAACAGTTGCACTCTTTATATCAGAATTCCTTTATAGATGCCTGCCCGAACACTACGCAAACGAAGAGGTGTTCGAGCTTATAAAAAAGACAACACAACGACTCGATCATGTTGAAAAAACAGGGACTCTACCCATTCACTTCATTGCCCAATTCGCTTTAGAGATGGGTTTCCTTAGCGACGATTACGAGCTCTCTTTCGAAAACAACCGAAGCGATGAGGCCCAACTTCACAAATCCCTAAAACTTTTTATCTCCACTCCTATCGAAACTGAAGTCGTGAGTACCTTGAATCGCGATCAGCGCAAGTCTCTTATCGAAGAGCTTATTGCCTTTTGTTCTAAACATCTCGACACTTCCATTCGGTTGAATTCGTTGGAAATGTTTCACGAAATTTTCGATTAAACTTCTGCTATCTTCGCAAGGAAATGAGGTTCGCAGATATCATTGGGCAGAGAGACGTAATTGACCGCTTGCGCAAAGCAAAAGCGGAAGATCGTATTGCGCATGCGCAACTGTTTCTTGGGCCCGAAGGGTCTGGAAATTTAGCCATTGCATTGGCCTACGCACAATTTATTAATTGTCCGAATGCTACCGCCGAAGATTCATGCGGCACTTGCCCAACTTGTAAAAAAAACACCTCCTTTCAATTCGCCGATCTTCATTTCAGTTTTCCCTATTTCACCAAACCAAATAGCAAGGAAACCATATCCGATGACTATGGCACAGAGTGGCGAAACCGTTTGCTCCAGTCTCCCTACTTCGGCATTGAAGACTGGATGAAAGAATTATCGAAGGATAACAAAAATCTCCTTTTTACGGTTCATGAAGCGGCCAATATTGTAAGAAAACTTTCTTTGAAATCTTTCGAGGGAGGGTATAAAGTTATGATCATTTGGATGGCCGAAATGATTGGTGAAGGGGTTGCGAACAAGCTGTTGAAAATTGTTGAAGAGCCACCAGCAAATACCCTGTTTTTCTTTGTTGCGAATTCTTCTGAAAACATTCTGAATACTATTCTTTCTCGTGTTCAAGTCATTCTAGTTCCTAAAATAGACGAAGCGTCTATTTCTTCGGGGCTAAAGAATTTGGGGGTAGACGAGCAGAAAATTCCAGATATTGCTCATTATTCAGATGGAAGTTGGGATATAGCGCTACGACTAAGAGACAACAACGACCCCAATGAATTCTTGGCTATGCAATTTCAAAACTGGATGAGGCACTGCTACTCTAAAAACGTTCCTGCCCTGCATGCTTGGTCTGAGAAAATGAATGACTTAACAAGGGAAGATCTAAAGCATTTCATCTTGTATGCCTTAGACCAAATGCGTCAAAACTTAGTTTTGAATTATACTTCTGAAAGCATTTCTCGTTTTACTTCAAGCGAAAGGGCGTTTGCAAAAAAATTCTCTCCTTTCATTAATCACTTGAACATAGAAGAAATTATGTTTGAATTAGAGGCCGCTCATCGCAGCATCGGGCAAAACGCAAACAATAAAATTCTTTTCTTCGAACTTTCAATGCGAATATTTCGGTTGCTGAACCGAAAAGAAAAAGCATAAAAAAACACCTCCGAAGAGATGTTTTATTTTTGAGGTCCCGAGCGGATTCGAACCGCTGTACGAGCTTTTGCAGAGCTCTGCCTAGCCGCTCGGCCACAGGACCCTTGCGAATGGCAAATATACATTCATTATTGAATAATCCATATCTTTTCAATACTCTTCCTGCCAAATAATTGTATTTTCGCTGAAAACCTGTCTCATGAATAAAAAAGTTGCCATCATTGTTATAAGCGTCTTAGGCGTTATCTGTCTTAGCCTTGCATATTGGGTGAAAGTCAGTCGTGACCGTATTGTTACTTTAGAAAATAGCATGGGCGCTTTGAATGTTCTTGCCATGGACGCGGCTAATGCCACCCCAGAACAAATTATTGAATTATATAAGTTGGCTGAAGATTCCTTAACAAGCATGAAAATGATGTACGATACGCTAACAACGGATAATACAGAAATGATGGCGCAGATTGTAGCGCAACGAACTCAGATTGAAGGTCTCCTTAAACGTGCGAAAAACAAAGACTACGACATTAAAAAACTTCTTGCTGAAACGCAAACATTGCGAAACATCATGAAGGGATATATTCATCAAATCGACTCGCTTCAAACAGACAACGACCGCCTATTTGCGGAAGGTCAACAGGCCAAACAACAGGCCGTGGCTGCAGAAACGAGAAGCAAAACATTAGAGACGGATCTAAACTCGGCAAAAGAAATTGTTAAAGCGGGGTCCGTGCTTTCAACCGGCAGTTTCTCGGCCACAGGTGTCTTTTCAAGAAACAGTGGTGCTGAAGCAACAACAGATCGCGCAACAAAATCTACGATGATAAAAACATCTTTCACATTGCGTGAAAATAGAATTGTTAACGCTGGCAGAAAAACGCTTTATCTCAAGGTTATAGGACCAAACGGCAGTACACTCAGCGGAAAAGGTGGTGGCAGCTTCACAGCCACAGGACAAGCAGATACATTCGGGGCGTCACGTGAAATTGATTACCAAGGTGCCGATACCGATGTAAGTATTTATTTCACTCCTAACTCTGCATTGGATAAAGGATCTTATCGCCTAGAAATTTACGAGGGTGGTAATTTAATTGGAAAATCAGAAGTCGTTCTTAGATAACACTATGAAAAAAGCCCTGAAAATTGTACTCATCACTTTCGGGTCAATAGCTATTCTTATTGGATTGCTGTATGTAACGGGAAATGGTTATCTGCCTCGCGGTATTTACTGTACTTACCTCCACGGCAAGAGTAAACCCGATATCGACGATCTGCAGCTTTTCCACACGAGAAAAATAAACACCGGAGTCGCTATAAATCTTCCTGCGAAATTAAATGTGTTGTCGAATGAAAATGTTGCGTTTTTAAATTCAACAGAGTCTGAAGCGTATTTGGTTTTCAAGAACGATACGCTCGTTTCTGAGTGGTATGGAAATCCCGAAGCAGATTCAACGCATTGGAATTCTTTTTCCATGTCGAAAAGTGCTATTTCGCTGCTCATTGGCTGCGCGCTTCAAGACGGAAAAATTTCTTCGCTTCAAGACCCTATTTCAAAATACATTCCATGGAACGGCAAAGAAGTTTCCTTGGAACAACTCCTGCATATGAGCAGTGGAATTCCTTTCGGTGAAAGTTATAACAGCCCTTTCGGGTATATGGCTAAGGCTTATTATGGAAGCGATTTAAAGTCTATTACAGCACCCTTTCAAGTTGAACAAACTCCAGGGTCCTATTGGTCTTACGAAGGCGGAAATACCGTGTTGTTGGGAATGGTCCTCGAAGCTGCAACACAAAAGAAAATTTCGAATTATTTCGAAGAAAAAATATGGTCTAAAATAGGGGCGTCGTCTCCAGCGTATTGGAACCTAGATAAAGAAAACGGTTTTGAAAAACCTTTCACGGGAATATATGCAACGGCAAAAGATTTCGGAATGCTTGGTCAATGTATTTTACATCACGGAAAAGTAAATGGAGAAGTAGTCATTGACTCTACTTTTTTAGCGCAATCATTCGAACCATGGACGATTCAAGATGGAAACAATTCAATCTGCGACTGGTACGGTTTGCATTGGTGGATGGGCGAAATAGACGGAGTGAAATTCAAATCGGCACGTGGAATGCGCGGACAGTATATTGTTATGATTCCGGAAAAAAACATGGTTATCGTTCGTATTGGACACCAACAATCGAAAGAGCGTGTTAATCACATGCCTGTAGATCTCTTCACTTACATTCGAATGGGACTGGCTAGTTAATAAGCACGTTCCGCGCGGCCTTCCATGTAATTAATGAAGGCTTTGTTCACGACCTTGTTGCCACCAGGTGTTGGGTAATTTCCTGAAAAATACCAATCGCCTTGGTTATTTGGACAAGCGTTATGCAGACCTTCAATGGTTTGGAATAGCACGCTAACCTTGGCTTTCGTGCCTTCCGGAGTAACAAGCTTCGCAACCATTTCAGAAATTTCTTCTTGCGAATAAGCCTCATAAACTTCCTTCACATAATTCCTTACTTGCTCTTTTGGAACACCTTCTTGTTCTTTGCATTTCAAATAAACAACATCGAGAACTCCTTCTTTGCCGTCGCGCTTCAACAAAGCAACGATCGCCTGAAAGGCAATGAAATCGCCCATTTTCGCCATGTCAATACCATAACAGTCGGGATATCTAATTTGCGGCGCGGAAGAAACAATGATGATTCTTTTCGGCTCTAAACGATCAAGCATTTTAATGATCGATTTCTTCAGTGTTGTTCCGCGAACAATCGAATCGTCGATAACAACAAGTGTATCAACGCCAGGTTTTACCGTGCCATGTGTAACATCGTAAACATGCGAAACCATTTCATCGCGTGCAGAATCTTGTGTAATGAAGGTGCGCATTTTCACATCTTTAATCGCAATCTTCTCAATGCGTGCACGCTTGCGAACTATCGCTTCTATCTCTTCGTTCGACCAGCGACCTGATGTTAATTTTTCAATTTTAACATCATTCAAATGGTCTTCTAACGCTTTAATCATTCCATAAAAAGCCGTTTCTGCTGTGTTAGGAATGAAAGAAAAGACCGTGTTTTCCAAGTCATAATTCACTTCTTGTAAAACGCGAGGAACAATGTTCTTTCCTAAATCTTGACGCTCTTGATAAATCGACGCATCATTTCCTCTCGAAAAATAAATTCGCTCAAATGAGCACGGTGTTAAAGCCGCCGGAGGTTTAATTTCTTTCATGGAAGAACTCCCGTCCTTCTTCACCACATAGGCGCAGCCAGCAGGTATTTCTTTAATCTGATCGAGTGGAACGTTGAATGCGCTTTGAATAGGTGGGCGCTCACTGGCTACAACACAAATCTCTTCGTCTTCATAATAAAACGCCGGACGAATTCCGTTTGGATCACGGTAAACAAAAGCGTCTCCGTGGCCTAACATTCCAACCATAGCGAAACCACCGTCCCAGTCTTTACTTGCGCGTTGAAGCACACGTTGAATGTCTATATTCTTCGCTATTAACTCAGAAATCTGTTGGTTGGAATAGCCTTGTTGGTTGTATTGATTGAAAAGAACTTGGTTTTCTTCGTCAAGAAAATGACCAATCTTTTCCATTACGGTTACTGTATCTGTTCTCTCCTTCGGATGCTGTCCCAATTCAACAAGAAGTCCAAATAACTCGTCTACATTGGTTAAATTGAAATTCCCTGCAAGTACGAGATTGCGGGTCATCCAGTTGTTTTGACGAAGGAAAGGATGGCAATTTTCAATGCTGTTTCCACCGTAGGTTCCGTATCTCAAGTGACCCAAGAATACCTCACCTGTAAAGGCAAAATTATTCTTCAGGTGTTGTGCATTTTTAAGTTTGTCTGGATGCTTTTTTGCCAACTCTGCAAAGCGACTCATCACTTTCGCAAATACCTCACGAACGGGCTGAGCGTCGTTGCTTCGAATTCTAGAAATGTATTTTTTTCCGGGTTCTGGATCTAACTTAATGTTGGCTAAACCCGCGCCATCTTGGCCTCGGTTGTGCTCTTTCTCCATAAGGAGATACATTTTATTTAGCCCGTAAAAAGCAGTTCCGTATTTATCGGTGTAATGCTGAAGAGGTTTCTTCAGTCTTAAAAATGCGATACCGCATTCGTGTTTGATAGCGTCACTCATGGAGTGAAAAGTAGTTTGCCGCGAAGATAGTCTATGCTTCGCCTATGTTCGAAATAATTAAATCCATTTCTTGTTTTGGAACGGTAATTTTTCAAATTACTTGGGGAAAATGCTACCGATTAAAAAGTTAGCTTAGAGAAAAATAAGATTATGAAAACAATTACACTACTCGCAAGCTTGCTTCTCTCCCTCGGAGTGGCGGCTCAATCACACGGTGAAATCTTCGGAAAAATCATCGACGAAAACAACAACCCTGTTGCAGGCGTAATTGTCCGCGCAGAAAACAACGGAATAGTTGTTGGTGCGGCAACGGATGAAAGAGGTGTTTACCGAATTAACGGTGTTGAGCCCGGTACCTACACCCTTTTCTGTGACCTCATTGGCTACAGCCAACTTCAGGTTAGTGACGTGCAGGTTAAGTCTGATCAAATTCGAAAATTATCTGATCTCACGCTAACAACAGCTAGTTATGGTACTGGTGGACCCGTTATTATTCACGCAGTAAAACCGCTTATTGACATTAACGGTGGAACCGCTATTTCCCTTGGCGCCAGCGAACTCAAAAACAACGCAGCGGCTAATGGAGGATCGTTGAAAGCAATTTTAACGTCAATGTCTAGTGACATAAAAACAAGTGATCGTGGCGAAGAGCTTTATTTCCGTGGAAGCCGATCCGGTAGCGTTGTGTACTACATAGATGGAGTGAAAATTCATGGTGCGCCGTTGAATATTCCTTCAAGTGGAATAAATAACATAACCGTATACACAGGTGGTGTGCCAGCCAAGTATGGCGACAGCACAGGAGGGTATGTAATAATTGATACAAAGTCATTCCGAGACGCCGCTCGAGATTAAAAGTCAAGTCTTAACGTATTAAGTCTTTGTTTTTTGTAAACCTTTTGGTTTGAAGGGAGTTAGGTTATAAATTTAGTCCGCTAACCTTAACCTAACCCCTTCATTATTTTGCAAAAAGGAACTTTCCATTGCACTAAACATGCTGTTATAAATGCTCTCACTGATCTCCTACATAGAGAGGGTTTTTACATTCGTGACATTAACGACAGAAAGGGGTATATCTATGCTCAACAAGGGTTGCGTTTCTTCGCACTTGGAAGGACGTGCGTTATTCGCATTACTGAAGAATCAGAAGTTGTTAATGTAGAAGTTCGATGTTCAAATAAACTAGGTATTGGGATTCCCGGAATTGCGGGTTCTATTGAAAGAAAAATTCTTCAACGCCTTAAAGACGAATTGTAAGCTTACACGCTATCTTCGGAAAAATTTTCTTTTATGAAAAAGTTCGGAGGCCTTTCCACTTGGATTTTTATTGCTTTGTTTATTGGAATTGGTGTGGGCTACGCGTTAAACGTTTCCTTTCCTGCTCCAGCTCAAAAAACGAAAAAAGAGGCACTGGAACTACTTTCTAAAGAACTTTCCAATCAGCCAACTTCAGCAGCAAACGAACTTTCGGCTATTGTCTCAAACGATTCTATTTCGGAAAATGAAAAATACGATGCCGCCCTTGCGTGCATCAACAAAACGAAAAATGCTTCAACTGAAATATCAAAATATCAAAAGAGCATTGATGTTTCCGAAGTTCAAAACGCGACGCTTAAAAAAATCTTAGAAATCCTTTCAATCTTCACGGACATCTTTCTTCGTTTGATTAAAATGATTATCGCTCCTCTTGTACTTGCCACGCTGGTTGCGGGTGTTGCGAAATTGGGCGACATGAAAACGGTGGGGCGTATTGGCGGAAAGACCATGCTGTGGTTCGTTTCTGCCTCTTTTATTTCTTTGTTGCTCGGGGCTTTGTTGGTGAATCTCTATCAACCTGGAAAATCACTTCAAGTGCCTCTTCCTCCAGAAGCCATGGAATCCGGCATAGACAAAGCAGCTTTAACCTTAAAGGGATTCGTGGTCCATATTGTTCCTTCAAGTGTTATCGAGTCTATGGCTACAAATGAAATTCTTCAAATTGTCATTTTCGCATTGTTCTTCGGAACAGCAACTGCCGCGCTTGGGAAAAAGGGTGAGATTATCGTAAAAGCAATGGATGCCCTGGGGCACGTCATGCTGCGAATAACATCCATGGTCATGTATGTCGCGCCTTTTGCGGTATTCGCGGCAATGGCATCGGTTGTTGCAAAAAAAGGAATAGGAGTTCTTTCATCATACGCGCTTTTCATTGGAGAGTTTTATAGCGGACTTTTTTTACTTTGGATCATCTTAATGTTCGTCGCGTTTCTTATTGTTGGAAAGCGTGTGAAGCAATTGATTGCACGAATAAAAGCTCCCCTGCTTCTTGCTTTTTCCACGGCCTCTAGTGAAGCTGCTTACCCTAAATTGTTAGAAGAACTCGAGCGTTTCGGATGTAGAAACCGGATCGTGAGTTTTGTGCTACCGCTGGGTTATAGTTTCAATTTAGATGGAAGTATGATGTATATGACTTTTGCAAGTTTGTTCATTGCGCAAAGTTATGGGATAGATTTAAGTTGGGCCGATCAAGCCGCAATGCTGCTTACGTTAATGATTACCAGTAAAGGAATTGCCGGTGTTCCGCGAGCGTCTCTCGTTGTTATTGCTGGGACCCTAGCCACATTTGGAATTCCCGAAGCAGGACTACTCTTGCTTCTTGGGGTCGATCACGTTCTTGACATGGGAAGATCCGCCACCAACGTTGTTGGAAATGCAGTGGCTGCAGTGGCTGTTAATCGCTGGGAAGAAAAAAATTACAACCCGGAGGAAGAAAACAATTAGTTCAATTCTATTTCGTCGATTAAGCGCACACCCCCTATAAATCCTGCTATTAACGCTACCTGACGGTTTGCTTCACTTATCTCTTCAAGTGGCTCCAATGTTTCTGAATTTGCGATAGTGAAATATTGAAGTTCAATCTGTTCTTTTTCAATAAATATTTCAGTTGCTTCAGCAATGAGCGCGTTCACATTGTTTTTTGATTTATTCTCTCGAAGAAATAACAACGCCTTTGAAAAGGCTGTCGCCAGCGTTGCCTGCTCACTTGAAAGTCTTTTGTTTCTTGAGCTCAGCGCTAAACCATCTGACGCTCTAACAGTATCACATCCGACTATTTCCACTTTTATTTCTTCTCTTCTCACCCATTCACGAATGACTGAAAATTGTTGGAAATCTTTTTTTCCGAAAAAGGATTGGTGTGGAAGGACAATTTCAAACAACCTCTTTACTACGGTTATTACACCATTGAAGTGGCCTGGTCTATAGCGTCCTTCCCATTCCGATGTAAGTGTTCCAAAATTATAATCCCGTACTTCTTGTCCCGTTGGATACATCTCGTTCACTGCCGGAACAAAAACAACATCGCAACCCGCATTCTTTAAAAGATCAATATCTGCCTCTACCGTTCGGGGGTACAACAACAAATCTTTCGGGTCGTTAAACTGGGTGGGGTTTACAAAAATGGAACAGATTACTACATCACACACCGCTTTCGCTCTTGCTATCAACGACAGGTGACCCTCGTGCAAAGCCCCCATTGTGGGCACAAAACCTATAATTCGGTTTTCGTTCCTGCACTTTGTGCTTAACGCCCTCATCTCATCAACATGCTGTAAAACAGCTATTTCGCACGAAGTTCCCTTCATTTCAGTATTTTAAGGCCAAAAAGTTGCAAAATTCAAAAAAGATTTATAATATCTTTGCAACCTGAATTCAGGCAAACCTAAACATCTCTATGCAAAAAACAAAAGTTCTTTTTGTAAGTCAAGAAATTTTTCCATTCACTCCGGAATCAACTATAGCGAATCAAGTTCGTCAAATCCCTCAAGCCATGCACGAAAGAGGCAAAGAGACTCGCATCTTCATGCCGCGCTTTGGAAAGATTAACGAACGCAGGCACCAGCTTCACGAAGTAATTCGTTTATCTGGAATGAATTTGATTGTAGACGATACTGACCACCCGCTAATTATTAAGGTGGCTAGCATTCCTCAAATTCGCTTACAAGTATACTTCATCGATAACGAAGAATTCTTTCATCGTAAAGCTTATTTGAACGACGAGGCTGGAAAACCTTTCTCTGACAACGGTGAGCGCATGATTTTCTTTTCGAAAGGTGTGCTTGAAACCGTTAAGAAATTAGGTTGGGCCCCAGACATCGTGCATTGTCACGGTTGGTTCTCTGCTTTAATGCCGCTTTACGTAAAGCATGTATTCGCTGGAGACCCTCATTTTGCTGATAGCAAAATAGTGATTTCTTTATACAAAGACGATTTCGCGGGATCTATTGACAGAGGGCTTTCTAAAAAAGTTCAATTCGATCAAGTAGCTCCGCAATACCTGGGAGATCTTTCTACTTCAAATTATGTGAATTTAATGAAGGTTGCTCTTGCACATGCAGACGGCGTAGTTATTCACGATGAAGATATTAATCCAAAACTTATGGAAGAGGTGAATAACCTGAGCGTTCCTGTGCTTAAGGCATATGAGTGTGAAGATTTCCATAGCGCTATCGATGAGTTTTTCGATACGGTGCACGCGGCTAAACCAATATTGATTGATTAACCTATGAGGAACACCCTCTTCTTGCTTTGTGCGCTTGTATTGTTTGCGGTTAGTGGATGTAAAAAGCCAACCGATTTGCAGGCAGATGGGCTTCTTCCGCCAGAAGATGTGTTGTACGCCAATCAATCTGATACTACTCGAATTCTAAGTTATATCGTTCGAGAGGACACCCTTTCTACAGACGAGCTTTCGGCTTGCTTGTTAGGTTCTTATACCGATGAAACCTTTGGAAGAACGTTAGCGAGTTTCTCAACGCAATTTGTACTTTCCGGTGCAAACCCCAGTTTCCCTGAAACCTTCGAAGTAGATTCTGTTATTTTCTCAGTGGCTTATACCGGTTATTCATACGGCTCTATGGGTGAAGGATATTTATCTGTGAAAGAACTAAGCGCAGACTTGCCGAAATCCGGAAGCTTCAACAGCTCGTACAATGCACCCGTGATGAACGAGAATTTGCTCGCAGACGCTTCTCAAACATTTCAATTCAAACCAAAAACATATTTATTTGGGACGGCAGATTCTCTTGCTCCCCAATTGCGTATTCCTTTAAAAACAAGTTTAGGCAATCGATTGTTGCACCCAGCAGACACAGCGGTCTTGGAATCTGATGAGAATTTTCAAGCGTATTTCAAGGGGTTAAAAGTAGAAGCCGGATCATACCCTATGGGAGTTGTAGCACTTGACCTCACAAACATAAACAGCAAAATCACTGTTTACTACCGCTTCGACAACGGCGGATTAGCAGACACCACCTTCTATGAATTTCCTGTAACTTCTGATTGTGGAAGATATTCTCGACTTCAGCATTTTTATCAATTTGCCACTCAGCCAGAATTACAGGGGTTTGTAACGTCAGACACGCTTGCTAATCAAACTATGACATACTTGCAGGCCGGGGCAGGAACAAAGACCAAACTGGTTCTTCCCAATTTACTCGACCTTCAAATGAACGGTGGTAGAATCGTGAACAAGGCAGAATTAATCGTGCCCTTCGAGAAAGACGCTCGATACTCGCCAACTGGACAAATTTTTATTTTCTATCAAAACAGTGAAGGAACTTTGGTTGCTCTTCCCGATCAATTCAGCGGAACCATTGGCGGTGGCGTAGAAGAAGCAAACAAGCGGTATCGTTTAAACATCACTCAATACGTTCAAAAAGTTATTTCTGGAGAATTAGAAAACGCGCCACTTTTCGTTGTCTCGGGCGCGGCCGGTGTATCTGTTAACAGAACCATAATACACGGTCCGGAATTTTCGGAAAACAATTTTGAAAATTTGCGGCTTGTTATTACTTATTCAAATTAAAAGTCATTCAATATGTGCGGAATCGTTGGTTATTTAGGCAATGAGCCAGTTTACGAAAAGGTTATTAAAGGACTTAGTCGATTAGAATACCGCGGATATGACAGCGCTGGAATGGCGTATATTGAAAACGGTGAACTCGTAGTTAAGAAATGTAAGGGAAAGGTTGTTGACTTAGAAAATGTTGTAGGTTCTGTTAAGCCTCTTTCACACATTGGAATCGGGCATACTCGCTGGGCAACACACGGTGTTCCGAACGATGTAAACGCTCACCCGCATTGCAGCGGTGACGGGACAATAGCGCTCATTCACAACGGAATTATTGAGAATTACGCTTCCCTAAAGCAGGAATTAATGAACCGCGGGCATGTGTTTCTAAGCGACACCGACACGGAAGTTTTGGTGCACTTGATTGAAGATGTTCGCAATGCTGAAAAGGTTAGTCTTTTCGAAGCGGTTCGCCTTGCGCTTTCTGAAGTGCATGGTGCATACGCTATTGTTGTTTTAGATAAATCGAATGCAGATCAACTCATCGTAGCGAAGAAATCCAGCCCCTTGGTGATTGGAATCGGGGCTAATGATGATTTCTATATCGCTAGTGATGCAACACCAATTATCGAGTACACCAAAAATGTGGTTTACTTGAACGATGAAGAAGTTGCTCGCGTAGATCGTACAACAGGATTAACCATTGTAAATATTGAGAACCAAGGTCAGACACCGTACATTCAAGCATTAGAATTAAAGCTTGAAGCCATTGAAAAAGGTGGGTATGATTCGTTTATGTTGAAGGAAATTCACGAGCAGCCTCGCAGCATTGAAGATTCTATTCGCGGACGTGTGAACCTTAAAACCGGACTCATTAAAATGAGCGGAATTGATGAGCACGAAGAGCGTTGGAAAACAGCACAACGAATCTTAATCGTTGCATGCGGAACCTCTTGGCATGCAGGTCTCGTAGCAGAATATTTGTTCGAAGACTTCGCACGTATTCCAGTTGAAGTTGAATATGCGAGTGAGTTCAGATATAGAAATCCAATTATCTACCCTACTGATATTGTTATTGCCATTTCTCAATCAGGAGAAACAGCGGATACGCTTGCGGCTATTGAATTAGCGAAGGAACGTGGCGCATTAATTTTCGGAGTGTGTAATGTTGTGGGAAGTTCTATTTCTCGCGCTACACATTGCGGAGCATACACGCACGCAGGTCCTGAGATCGGTGTTGCATCTACCAAAGCATTCACGGCACAGGTTGTGGTTCTTTATCAGATTGCATTGAGTGTTGCCCAAAAGCGTGGTGTTATTTCAAACGAAAGAACTAGCCGCTTAATGGCTGAATTGGGGTCTCTTCCGTTGAAGGTTGAGCAAGTGTTGAAGACAAATGCCATTACAGAGTCCATAGCTGAGATTTACCAGCATTGTTCGAACGCTTTGTACCTTGGAAGGGGTTATAGCTTTCCAGTGGCTTTAGAGGGCGCTTTGAAGCTTAAAGAGATTTCTTATATTCATGCTGAAGGGTATCCGGCTGCTGAAATGAAGCACGGACCTATTGCGTTAATTGATGAGAACATGCCTGTGATTGTCATTGCAACGGAAGGTGCTTCTTACGAGAAGGTTGTAAGTAACATTCAGGAAGTGAAAGCCCGCAAGGGACAAATCATTGCCATTGTTACCGAAGGCGACAAAACCGTGAAAGGCATGGCCGATCACGTGATTGAAATTCCTCGTACCGACGACAGTTTAGTTCCGATTGTATCTGTAATCCCATTGCAATTGTTCTCTTATCACGTTGCAATCATGAGAGGTTGTAACGTAGATCAGCCAAGGAATTTAGCGAAGAGCGTGACGGTGGAGTAATTCTTCCTTATAAATTTTTTCAACAAAAAAGGGTCTCTTGCGAGACCCTTTTCAATATTCTTAAACTTCAATTAGAAGTGGAAATGAATCAATACAGCCGCTGGAGCAACTCCGAACGCGTTGTTATCAGTATCAAGTCCGAAAGATGAAGATTTTCCGCCAGTTACAACTGGAGCACCTTGAACGGTTGTTTCAGAAGCACCTGTGCTAGAGAAACCTAATCCCCATCCGAATTCACCACCGATAGAAATCTTAGGTAAAACAAAGTATTCAGCACCTACAAAAGCGCGAACACCCAATCCGAAAGTAGAACCGTCTTTTTCCTCTGTGATGTTGCCATCAACAGTACCTGCTCCATACTCGTATGAAGTTTTACCTCCACCTAGACCTACGAAAGCCATAGCACCGTAGTAACCTTGAAGACGCGTAGATCCACGACGATACTCAACACCACCACCTAAAGTAACATTGTTGTAGCTAGTTTTAACTACATCTTCGTTTGCTCCGTTTGGTGTTGTTACTGAAGCAGAACCAAATCCTAAACGAACCATTCCGCGGTAAGCCATTTTATCCGTCATGAATTTCTTACCTGTGATAGCCGTTGCACCATTGGTGAATCCCATACCGAAACCAGTGTTAGTACCACCATTAAGCATATTGCCAAAATATGACAACATTGAAGACGCGTCTGCACCAATAGCATAGTCGCCAGCTTCTGGTAAATAGTTCTCACCTTTCTTAGATGTTAACTGAGCATTCATTGTGCTCACTAGCGCTACAGAAGCGCAAAACAAAAAGATTTTTTTCATAATAAAAAAGTTTGATTTGGTCAAACTTATGCCCAAGAAGCGCTGATACATCTCACTTGTATTTAACATTTCAACAACAACTCGTTAATAAGGAAATTATCTCCGTATAATGAGCACGTTAGCTATTTCAACAAATAAAAAATGGGGCCGTAGCCCCTTAATTTTTTTCTGAAAATATTATTTAATGATGTTGTAAAGCTCTTTTAAGTTTGGCTCTAAAATGATTTCAATTCTACGGTTTCTAGCTTTATCCTCTGCATCTAACGGATGGTACTCGCTTCTACCCGATGCTGATAACTGAGCCGGATCAATTGTACTGTTCGCTGTAATTAATTTTATTACTTCCGTAGAGCGCAGCACACTTAATTCCCAATTGTCTCTAGGTATGAGTCCGGCAGAATTAATCTTATCCGTGTCTGTGTGCCCTTCAACAGTAATATTCAAATCTTTTTCATCTTGAATAATTTTTGCTAATTGAATGATTGCCGCTTTTCCGTCTGGATTAATATCTGTTTTTCCTGATGGGAACAACAACTGAGCTTCCATACTCACGTATACTTTTCCATTCTCTTCTCGAACCGTAATTCCTTTGTTTTTGTAATTCAATAAGGCCGCCTCCAATTTAGCTTTCAACAACTCGCTTGCGCTGCGTTGCGCTTGAAGAAGAGAGTCCAACTCTTTAATTTTTATTTCTCTGTCGAACAAATCCTTTTGTGCTTTCGCTAAGGCGGCCTGTTTTTCTTTCACCGACTTCTCCAATTTATATAAAGAATCTTCCTTCACTTGAAGCGCTTCCTTTGCCCTTTCTAAATCACGAAGTAACTTTCTGTTCTCATCTAACGAGCTACTCAACAGCTTCTCGTTCTTAGATAAAAGCTCGTTGTTCAAATCGTTTACTTTATCATACATAACACGCAACCGGCGGTATTCCTTACCATAAAGAAGAGTGTCTTCGTTCAACTTGCTAACCGATTTCTTTAAGGTTTCAATCGTGGTTCCCTGCTCCTTTGTTGTTGCACTGATGTTATCCAGTTTCCGTTGCAATTCCATATTCTCGACATCAGACTCATCCTTCGCCGATTTCACTTCCGCGAATTTTCGTTGCGGCACACAGCCCACAAAACCAATAGCTACAATCAATGCTAAGGATAGAACCACTTGAATCTTTCTCATATTTCTTTTAATGTCTTTCAAAATTGCAGCACAAATTCAACACACTCCATCAAAATATTTTGAATTGTTAACCAAGGGGTGTTCGTCAAGTTTCAATATGACTTGTGATCTGATTCAAATTCGAGGGCATTTTCGTGGCCATGAATAGCATTTCATTCCACAACGAGGGTGTTAACACTAAAACTCCTTCAAAACGGCTTTTAAAGGCCTGGATTAAAGAATTCGTCTCGAATCACGGCAAAAAGGTCGGTGAATTAGCTTTTGTTTTTTGTTCTGACGAAAAAATCCTTGAGGTTAATCAAAATTTCCTCCAGCACGACTATTACACCGACATTATCACATTCGATTATTGTGAGGGTGAAATTGTCGCCGGTGACATTTATATTAGCGTGGAACGTGTATCTGAAAATGCTCTTTTTCACAAAGTAGAATACACGCATGAACTGCTCCGCGTTTTGGCGCACGGTGTTCTTCATCTCATTGGTTTTCAAGATAAAGAAGAAAATCAGAAAGCTGAAATGACTAAAAATGAAGACTTGTTTATGTCATTATTTTTTACTAAATTCGCGCAATAATCACTCGTTATAAAAGAGTTGAAAATACGTTTCACGTGAAACATTAAAAAAATGAACAAACATTACAATATCATAGTTATTGGCGCTGGACATGCGGGAAATGAAGCCGCTGCTGCCGCTGCTAATCTGAAAAATAGCGTTTTATTAATCACAATGGATATGAATAAAATAGGGCAAATGTCCTGTAATCCTGCCATGGGTGGTGTAGCTAAAGGTCAAATAGTCAGAGAGATAGATGCGCTTGGTGGTTATAGTGGAGTAGTCTCAGACCTCTCTGCAATCCAGTATCGAATGCTTAATTTAAGTAAGGGTCCCGCTATGTGGAGTCCGCGTACTCAGAACGACCGTATGCTATTCGCTGAAGAATGGCGCAACGCCCTGGAACAAACTCCAGGTGTAGATTTTTGGCAAGACTCGGTGAACGAGGTTATCATAGAAAACAACCGGGTGAAAGGGGTGAAAACCGCATTAGGTATGACTTTTTCATGCGATGCTGTAGTTATTACCAGCGGCACATTTCTAAACGGTGTTATTCATATTGGCGAGAAGCAATTCGGGGGTGGAAGAATAGGTGAGAAAGCCTCTCACGGAATTACAGAACAGTTGGTTTCATTGGGGTTTCGCGCAGGTAGAATGAAAACAGGAACACCTCCGCGCATTGATGGAAGATCGCTAGATTATTCGAAAATGGAAGTGCAGGAGGGTGATGTAAATCCTCAAAGATTCTCCTTCATTCATCAGCCAAAAATTGCTCAGCAAAGATGTTGCTGGATAACAAACACCAATAGTTTCGTGCATGAGGTTCTTGCAACAGGGTTTGAACAAAGCCCAATGTTTACGGGAAGAATCACAGGAACAGGTCCGCGCTACTGTCCGTCTATTGAAGATAAAATAACACGCTTTGCTGATAAAGATTCACACCAACTATTTGTAGAACCTGAAGGTTGGAAAACTGTGGAAATTTATCTCAACGGATTCTCTACAAGCTTACCTGAGGAAGTTCAACAAAAAGCATTGAACCTCATTCCTGGATTTGAAAACGCGAAAATGTTCCGACCGGGATATGCCATCGAATACGATTATTTTCCACCAGATCAATTGAAGCCAACGCTTGAAAGTAAAGATGTTTCAGGATTATTCTTTGCTGGACAAATCAATGGAACAACAGGGTATGAAGAAGCTGCGGGACAAGGAATTATTGCAGGGATCAATGCGGGATTATTCGTTCAAGAAAAGGCTCCGTTTATTCTCAGAAGAGACGAAGCGTACATTGGTGTTCTCATTGATGATCTTATAACCAAAAGCACAGACGAACCCTACCGTATGTTTACGAGCCGTGCCGAATACAGAACATTGTTAAGACAGGACAACGCAGACGAAAGGTTAACACCTTTGTCACACGCTATTGGACTCGCTTCAAATCAACGACTAGAATTGCTTGAAAAGAAGAGAGAAAACATCAAATCTGTCATGAAGGTTATTGAAAAAACATCAACCTCTCCTAAAGAAATAAATGAGTTGCTCCAAGAAAAGGGTAGTGCGCCTATTGATCAAAAACTGAAACTTATTACTCTTCTCACAAGACCTCATGTGAGCTTAGAAGATATAATAACGAAGAATAGTGTCTTAGAGGCCCAAATTTCAGCTTTAGGCGAGAATAGGGTAGAGATAGTTGCTGCTGTGGAAATAGCTGTAAAATACGCAGGTTATTTGCAACGAGAAAGGGATATGGCTGATAAGCTTACAAGACTTGACCATATTCAACTTTCGCCGGAGTTTGATTATCTCAAACTAACTTCTATGAGTATTGAAGCTAGGCAAAAACTTTCTAAGATCAGACCATCTACCGTAGGACAAGCGAGCCGAATTAGCGGTGTGAACCCTTCTGATGTTTCAATACTCCTCATTCATTTGGGTAGATAGTTTCATGTGAAACCAACTACTTTTTTTCTTTTAACTTAATGCCATCTACTTTGTAGAGCTTTCCTTCTTGGTAAGTAACTGTATTGATATAAATTCCATCTTCATCGAAATACATCCAATCTCCTTCTAACTCACCACCTTCATACCCCCCTTTCATTTCGTTTTTTCCGTTCGAATAAAAATATTCATGCTTTCCCACTGGCGCACCCAATTCAAATTTTCCTTCAAACATTTTAGTTCCATTGGAATGTGTAAATACCCAAAGACCATTTCTTTCATCGTCAACATATTCACCTTCTTCTTTGTGATCGTTTATCGATCGATACCATTTCCCTTGTTTCAATCCGTCTCCATAATCACCCTCTAAAACTACAACGCCAAGGCTGTCGTTTTCAACGTAATGACCGTCTAATTTTCCTTTTCGATAAGATTCCTCTCTTAGTACTATTCCATTCGAATAATACCACAACCACTTTCCTGAAATAAAATTATTATCATACTTACCGAGCTGCTCTACCTTTCCGTTTTCGAAGTAATACTTCCAATCTCCATTTTTCTTCCCGTTTGAATAACTACCAACAGATCTAACTTTTCCGCTTGAAAAATAGTATTTCCATTCGCCTATTTCTCTGTTCAGCGAATCGTATTTGCCTTCAGCTTGAATAATATCATTCAAATAGAGTCTAGAAAAAATTATGTTTCCCGTGGAATCTAAGGTTTGAAACGTTCCGTGTTTCAGGCCATTCTTCCTTCCTCCACGTTCAATTACTCTTCCCTTCTCATCGTAAAATTTTTCTATTTTAATAAATTCTGTTTCCTCTGTATTCTCTTTTAAAATACCATTTTCATAAAATTCAAACTTCGAAAATTCTCCTTGTTTGTTGTATACTTTGAAGGTTCCTTCCTTCAATCCAAGTTGATAATTTCCTTCCTCTTTCAACTTTCCATTCTCTCTTAGTTCAATCCAAAGTCCAACACGTTGATTGTTTCTATTGTACCTATTGATTTTTTCTTCGGAATAAATAAGACCATTCTTGTAAGTACGCCTAGTGATTACCCTTGTATCTTCTGCGTATTCGAAATATTTTCCTTCAATCAGATTATTGGTATAATTGTAAGATGTGCTGAGATTTCCTGTAGAAAAATATTCAAATGCTGGACCATCTTTAATATCACTTTTGAAGGTAATCGCTCGCTCTTTCCTTCCTAGTGAATCGTATAAACATTCAAAACCCTGTTTTAAGTTCTCTTTGTATTCTATTGATTGCTGTAAACTACCATTGCCTCTAAAAAACTTCCACGTGGAATCTAGCTGAAAATCTTTTCTATTTCCTTCCGACTTCAATATTCCTGAATCGTAATAGTTCTTCCAATAACCGTTTGGTTTACCTTGGTCTAAATATCCTTCGCTGCTTTTCTGACCATTGGCGTAATAGAATACCTTGAACTCTTTTTGAGACCAAACCGAAAGTTGGCTAGCGAGCAAAAGAGCGATTAATATTCCGAATGGTTTCATTTTTCAAAGGTCGTTATGATTTCTAATTCAAAACGAATTTGACACTAACTTTGTTTTCACCAACATCTATTATGTAATTATAATCTTTATAAAAGAAAATAGTAATAGTAATAGGGCTGTTAATTCCGTCAGTAAGTTTTTCTTTCAATCCTAGGAATTTACGATATTATCAATGAAGTAACATGTTCTTAACAACCGAAAGAGATCTAATCATTTGAATTTGAATATTCTTACAGGAAATGAACAGAGTTATAAAAAAGTTGGTGTGTTCGTAATCTTTGGGGTGTAATAACTTCTTTTGTGTTAATGAATTTGGTTTATAATAAATTCAAACTAGTGAGAACTAAATTTTGATAGAGAATCATTCTGTATAAGGGCACTGTTTTATTGAAAGTAAAAATTTTGTTTTGATCAGTTATTCACAAGTTAAACACACAAAAAAGAGCGAGTTGTTAAAAGACCCCACTTTCCATTCACATTGTTATTCAAAACAGAAAAGAAGAGAATAAGTTTGTATTAAACGAATATTTTATGAAGCTTTATATAGGTTCTGATCATGCTGGTTTTGAAATGAAAGAAACCCTAAAAGACTGGATGGTAAAGGAATTCCCATCTATTCAAATAGAAGATAAGGGTTGTGCAACAACAGAAAGTTGTGATTATGCAGATTATGCGCACGCCGTTGCGGAAAGTATAAATAATGATTCACGTGGAATTTTGCTTTGTGGTTCTGCGAATGGAGTGAGTATTGCGGCAAATAAACATGCAGGAGTGCGGGCAGCGTTGTGTTGGACGGAAGAAATTGCAACGTTAGCGCGTCAGCATAACGATGCAAATATTCTGTCTATACCTGCAAGATTTGTTTCATTGGAAGTTGCAGAGGCAATGGTTAGAACATTTTTAGAAACTCCTTTTGAAGGTGGAAGACATGCGAAACGTATAGAAAAAATTGATTTATAAAATGAAAAAAGTATTAGGAATTGTTTGTGTTTGTGCTGCTCTTTCAACGAGTGCACAAAAAATGTTAGATGAGCATGATAAGCGATATACGTACATGAATACCATTACGGTTAAGGAGCTTAAGGAACAATTATTTGTTTTAGCCGCGGATGATTTTGAGGGAAGAGAAACGAGTAAGCCAGGTCAGAAAAAAGCAGCGGCATATTTAGAGAATTATTATGAATCCTTGGGATTGAAAAAAGGCTCTATGACTGGTGTTCAGCAGCAGAGCTTTCCATTGCGCAAGCGCAAACTAACCTCAACAATTCTTACAGTAAATGGAAAGAATTATGAAAGTTCGAAAGACATATTTTCTTTAGACGGTGAAGGTTTAGAAGGAACAAAGACTTTTTCACGTATTGTTTTTGCGGGATATGGAATAACACAAGGGCGCTACAACGACTATAAAGGATTGGATGTAAAAGATGCTTTAGTTGTTGTTATGGATGGTGAACCGAAAACAAAGAAGGGTAAGTCAATTATTTCAGGGGACACTGAACAATTGAGCGACTGGTCTTATGATCCAGGTTTGAAGGTTGCTTTAGCTCAAGAAAACGGAGCAAAGGCAATTGTTGTTATCCGCCGTGATTACGCAACATTTTTACCACGGGTTAAGTTTTGGTTAGAATCAGAAAAGATGGAATTGATAGAAGATGTGGATGTGGCTACTGCTACAGGTATTCCATTGATTTTCACCAATGAAAAATCTGCTAACGAGTGGTTCAACTTAGACATTGCAAAGAATTTAGATGGTTTAAAGAAAAAGAGAAAACCACTTTTTTCAAATAAAACAATAAGACTTTGTGAAAGAGAGGTTGCGGTTTCGTTGAATGTAAGTGTAACAGATGAAATTGTTTCCAGTGAAAATGTATTGGCATTTATTGAAGGAAGTGATGCAACGTTGAAGAATGAAATAGTTGTTGTGTCTGCTCACTATGACCACATTGGTATTGTGAATGGCGAGATTAACAACGGTGCGGATGACGATGGCTCAGGAACGGTGTCGGCTATGGAAATTGCGGAAGCGTTTATTCAAGCGAAAAATGAAGGCAATGGTCCTAAAAGAAGTATTCTTATTCTTCATGTAAGTGGCGAAGAAAAGGGATTATTTGGAAGTGATTATTATACAAGACATCCGGTGTACCCTTTGGAAAACACTGTTTGTGATTTGAATATTGATATGATTGGTCGTTTAGACGAGGCGCATAAGGACAATGAGAGGTATGTTTATTTGATTGGAAGTGATCGGTTGAGTATGGATCTGCATAACATTTCAGAAGAGGTGAATAAGCAAACATCGAAATTGTCATTGGATTATACATTCAATGCAGAAGACGATCCTAATCAGTTTTATTATCGTTCTGACCATTACAATTTTGCTAAGAACAACATTCCTGTTATCTTTTATTTCAGTGGTGTTCATGAAGATTATCACAAGCCCGGCGATGACCCAGAAAAGATTCTTTACGACAAGATGTGCAGCATAGCGCAACTGGTATTTTCTACCGCTTGGGAATTGGCCAATCAGCCTGAAAGAATAAAATTAAAGAACTAATCTTCTTCTCTCGGAAGGAAGAAAAAGAACGTACTGAAAAACGCAAAGAACGCCACACCTGGTTGCGTTGTAAGGGTGTCTTCCGTGAGGCAAGATAAAAAGGCAAGCACTACAAAGGCTAAAGCAATTTCACTGTTGCGTGCTTGTTTCCACATGAAATAGAAATAAAGAAGGAAGGAGATAACTGCCGCTAATCCTGCCGCTATCCAATACGATAGAAACTGGTTATGAACAGCGTGCTGAACCTTTTCATCGAGGTTGGGAGATGTTTGTTTGTACGCCTCGCTATATGCCGATTTCACATTTCCCTGGCCCACACCTAGAATAAGATTTCTTTCAAGAATAAACTTCGCAGCTTTGTAATACTCTAAACGTTGAAAAACGGAATGACCACTCGGGTTTTCGCCGCTACGAAAGGATTGGTATTCAAAAACGATTTGATGCCAACGTTTTTCTAATGCGTTCCAGTGTGGTTCATTGCAGTTGGTGTAGCCGGCTAAAATGTTTGAAATATCACTGTCTGATAGCTGCTGAACACCGGCCGCATCTTTTGTTAGCCCCCTACTTGCTAAGTAGCGAATGAGTGTTGATTGCACCAACTGTCCTCTCGCATCTTTTTGAAGCATGGGGTGGTTTGTGCGCACCAACCAAGCGCTGTCTAATTCTAAGGGAGCAATGTTAACGAAAACACGATTTCCGTTTTCGGTTTGAAAACTATTTGATTCAGCGAATTGTGAGAGAAAGAAAAGTAAAATTGAAGTCAGGGCGAGTGAGGTTCCAACTACAATGAATTTATTACGTCTTGATTTTGAAGCGAAGAGGAGAACCACTAAAACAATTAAGAATCCCCATCCTGTTAGTGTTCCAACAAAGAAGAAAAAGGAACAAACCACAACAGTGAGAGCAATTTTTAAATATGTGGGAATAACGCTTGGACCTCTCCAGGCTCCAATAAGAGCCAATACAGCCATTAAGCTGAACCTTATGTGTGATATGAATAACGAAGCTTCCCGGGGCTCTTGAAGCGGGTATTTTACAACGGCGTAGGCCACGCAAATAAGTGCAGCAACCCCCACAGAGGTGAAGAATACCTTCCAAATAAAATTTTCACTTGATTTGCTAAGGGGAGAAAGATTTTGTAAAAACAGCGGGGCAAGAACCAATGGAAGCAGCGTTTTTATTTCCTTTAACACGGAAGCGTTTTCTCCACCACGGAAAAAACCTAAAAACAGAAGTGTCCAAACAAGAAGGAAGCTCAGGTAAATGGGATTGCGTAAGACGGGAAGTAGTAGAAATTTCTTTTTCTGAACGGCTACAACAATAGAAACGAAGAGCAGAAAGAACATGGCAACAGACATTCCTAAGTTCCAAAACGGCAGCATACACGCCCATAGGGCAAGAGCAGCTAATTGTGTTTTAGGATGACTGAAGAATTTCAGCACGGCTTATTTTTTTTCTGTGCCAGTTGGTCCAGCAAGAATGGTTGAATAGTTCTTTTGAAAAACTTCTTGCGAAGCACGAATCAAAGGATCGTTGGTTAACGACTGTTTAATTGCTGCTGAGCGGAAGTAATACATCTCTACAATCTTAGCTTCAATGTTAGGGGTTATTTCAGTTTGAAGCTGCGTTAGACTGCTTTCAAGAGCAGAAGAAATGGCGATTTGTAAATTAGAGAGTTGGTCTTTTAAGGCAGGGTTAACAGAAGATTGAAGGGTTAGCTCTTGTTCTAATTTTTCAAGATGTTCAAACCATGTTGGAACAAAGTCTTTTGCGTTTTTCTTCGCGAATTGAACGAAATCAGTATAGTCTTTTGATGAAATTGAAAAGCTTCCAGCTGAATCGATAGACGTGTGTGTTTTCTTGAACTCAACACCAAATCTGAAGTAAATTAAATTCTTTTGAAGTTGTGAAAGAATTTCTTTTGATCCGCTAGGGCTAATAACAACATCTGGATAAATGCCACTTCCGTCTTTCACAGGTCTTCCGTGTGTGGTGTAAAATGTTCTGATTTTTGTGGTGTCTATTTGCGTAGCATGCCCGTCTTTTTTGTTTCCGTAATCGAGCTTCTGAATACATCTTCCGCTTGGCGTGTAGTACTTTGCAACAGTCACTTTCATCTTCGCGTTGTACGAAAGATCCAATGTTTGTTGAACCAAACCCTTACCGAATGAAGGCACCCCCACAATAACAGCGCGATCTAAATCTTGAAGACTTCCACTCACTATTTCAGAAGCTGAAGCAGACATTTCATCGACTAAAACAACCAACGGAATACCAAGGTCTAGTGGGTCGTATTGAGCAATATAGACCTGTTTCCAGGATTCTGTTTTCCCCATTGTGCGGGTGATTTCAGTTCCTTTCGGGACAAAGAAATTTACGATTTTAACGGCTTCATTCAACAACCCACCCCCATTTCCACGAAGGTCGAGAATGAGTTTGTTCATGCCTTTTCCTTTTAACGAATTGAAACTATTCTTCACATCGTCTGATGCGGTTTGTGTGAACTCGTCGAGTTTAATGTATCCCACATTGTTTTCCAATAATTGAAAGTGGGGAACATCGGGTGTTTTAATGCTTTCACGAGTTACAGCTAATTCAATTGCCGTTGGTTTTCCAAGGTGAATAACTGTAAGATTAACAACGCTTCCAGGCGTTCCGGTAAGGCCGTCTTCCAGATTGTCTAAATCAATTCCGTCAATAGATTTTCCACCAATATGCGTAATGATATCTCCCGCGCGAAGTCCAGATTTATAAGCCGGAAACGACTCGAAAACCTCAAGCACCGTGTTTCTTCCATTTACTAAATCTACACGCGCACCCACCCCGCCATACATTCCGGTTTGAAGATACATAGCGTCTTCGATTCGGGATTCGGGGTAATAAACGGTATAGGGGTCTAAGGAAGCCAGCATGCCATTAAGGGCAGTGTTGACAAGGTTTCCAGGGGCAGCCTCTTCTACATATAATTGATCGAGTTGACGAAAAACATCTGTAAATATTTCAAGGTTTTTTACAACTTCGAAATAGTTTGTAGATGAATTTGGTTGAGCAAAAGAGGAAAGCGATGAAAAGCAGAGAAGAAATAAAAGAAGTGAATGCTTAAGTATTTTCATGGTTGGAAGGCTCTTGGTTCGTAACGGAAATGAGTTGTCGAATAAGGTACTTTATTTTTTGTTCCACATAATCATAATCTGGAATGCGGTTCCCCGTAAAGATAAATGCTAACGATAATTTCTCCCCCTTGTTGTTAAGGAGATCATAAAGCGGTTGTTTTTCTTTTCGGTAGACCTCTTTTATTAGTCGCTTTATTCTGTTTCTATCGTGTGCTCTTGCGAATCTGCGCTTAGGCGCTGTGAATAGTGCTTGCACAGGAAATTCTGAAACCTCTTCAGACGGGTGATACAAGCAAATGATGGCAGGCGTTTTAATGCTTTTTCCTTGAGCGTAAAGCGACTCTATAGCTTTTTTTTTATAGAGGCGTTCCTGTTTGGAAAGCGTATCCATTAGTTATGAAAGAAGTAAGAGTTGTAGTTTTTAGAAATCTCTACTGCCTTTAGCAATTCGGGATCCACCGTATTCATAATTCGAATCATGGCATTTTCATCAAATAAAGCCCGCGCAATTTGCGCTTTAAAACGAAGTGAACATTGAGATTTAAGTTTTGCTACTTCTACTTTGGTATAAAGAATATTATTTTCTTTCGCGGAAAGAAGGGTTTTCTCTAAAAGGGCTTCTTCTGTTTTGTAATTTTTTTGATAGAGATCGAAAGATTTCCAATTGGAAAGTGCGGATCTATTTTGATCTACATAATCGAAGCACAAGTGTCTTAATATCCCTGAATTAATGATGTCGATGAGTGCAAAGGATGTGTAGGTAGAGTCAAATGGAATGAAGACATCTGGAGTTATTCCACCCCCTCCGTAAACCACGCGGCCTGAAGGAGTATAGAATTTCAACGAATCAACATGAGAGATTTTTTCTTGATTGAACAATTCACCGCTCAGCCAACGTTGATGTGTTTCATTGAAGTATTTAGAAGAGTCTCCGTATGGCTTTTGAATGCATCTACCGGTAGGGGTATAATAGCGCGCGGTGGTTAATCGAAGAGCGCTTTTATCTGGAAGCTCTATTTCGCTTTGCACAAGGCCTTTTCCGAACGAACGTCTTCCGACAACAATTGCGCGATCCCAATCTTGAAGGGCCCCCGCAACAATTTCACTAGCAGAAGCGCTATACTCATCGATAAGCACAGTTACTTGAATATCTACGAATTCGCCACGTTTTTTTGTGTTGTAATCGCTTCGCCCTGTGTGGGTGCCCGATGTGTAAACCATTAAACGGTCTTTTTCCAAGAAGGCTTCAGCAATACTTGTGGCCTGATCAAGCAGCCCACCGCCGTTTCCACGCAGGTCTAGAATGAACTTGTTACACCCTTGATTTTTAAGTGCGTTTCCTGCGGCTAGAAACTCATCGTATGTTGTTCTTGCGAATCGATCGATTTTTATATAGCCAAGGCCGTCTTCAACTTTATAAAAAGAAGGCACGCTTGGCAGGGGCAAAGACCCTCTTTCAACATTAAAATTTAAATATTCTTTTTTTCGAAGAACACTAATGTTCACAACGCTTCCAGCATCACCCTTCAACATTTTCATCACCCCGTCGTTGTTCAACGATTTTCCGGAAATATCTTTTCCATCTACTTGAACAATGCGGTCGCCGGACTGAATTCCCGCGCGGAAGCTTGGTCCAAAGGGAACAACGCGGTTCACCATAAGCGAGTCGCGAAGAATTAAAAATTCAACACCAACACCCTCATACGAGCCGGACATTTCCTCTTTTGCTTTGGCGTATTCTTCAGGGTTTAAGTAGTAGCTGTGTGGATCTAGGTTTTTAAGAATAGACGCGATTGCATCATCTATGATTTTCTTTTTGTCTACGCTGTCTACGTAGTTGTCTTCAATAAAATCGATAAGACTGACAAGCTTGTTTGGATTGTCTTCTTTACCAGTTTTTATTGTAAGAATATTTTTATCGGCAAGAAGAGTTCCAAGAAGAATTCCAACGATTAAGACAAAAGCATAATACAATGGCTGTAAAGGCGATTTGCCAGATTTTTCGTTTTGTATTTCTTCAGACATGTTTTTGTTTCGAAGTGGAAAAGATAACGTTATTCTGGCAATTCTCGTTGAACAACTTCTACTCCAGAATTTCTTAAAAAGTCTATCGCTGTTGTGTCTTTGTAGGCGTTTAAGTACACCATTCGGGTTATTCCCGATTGAAGGATAAGCTTACAACAGTCCTTACAAGGGCTGAGTGTTATGTATAAAGTTGAACCGTGCGCGTTGTTTGTAGACTTCGCTACCTTGAGAATAGCATTAGCTTCAGCGTGTAAGACGTACCAATGGGTTTCGCCTTCATCGTTTTCACACGCATTTGGAAATCCGCTCGGAGTGCCGTTGTATCCGTCTGAAATAATGACTCCATTTTTCACAAGTAATGCCGCTACTTGTTTTCGCGTGCAATGCGAAAGTTTAGCCCACTCTTTGGCCATGCGCAAGTACGCGAGGTCGTACCTCAGTTGCTTTTGCTCTTCAGCTGTGGGCATGGAAAAAGTCTAAGAAGGAGAAATTAATATTCGTCTTCGTTGAAGAAGAAATCTTCTTTTGTAGGATAGTCAGGCCAAATGTCTTCGATGCTCTCGAAAACTTCTTCTTCGTCTTCTAATTGTTGAAGATTTTCAACCACTTCCAACGGTGCTCCAGCACGCATGGCGTAATCGATTAATTCTTCTTTTGTTGCGGGCCAAGGCGCGTCTTCGAGATATGAGGCCAATTCTAAAGTCCAGTACATAGTAGTAACGCTTAAGGTTTTTTACGTAACGCGAATATAACATTTTTGAGCGCGCACGCAAGAAATGATTATTTCGTGAGCTTCGGCATACGCCCTTTCTTATATACGTTGCGGACTACAGGCGTTTTCTTACGTAGTTCTTTTTGCTCTTCTTCACTCAAATGAGTGATGTTTTGACACTCCTCAGAACAGCAATTCTCGTATTTCTCTTTGCATTTGTTGCATTGAATGAAGAGAATGTGACAGCCTAAGTTCAAACAATTGGTATGATGATCGAAGGGTTCTCCGCATTGATGACACGCTGCAATTACCTCGTCTGAGATTCTTTCCGCAAGGCGTTCGTCGAATACAAAGTTTACACCTTTGAATTTTATATCTAGGTTGTTTGCCTTGGCGTCGCGGGCGTATTTAATGATTCCGCCTTCCAGGTGATACACATTTTCGAACCCCTTGTGTTTCATGTAAGCCGAAGCTTTTTCACAACGAATTCCTCCAGTGCAATACATGAGTACTTTTTTGTCTTTGTCGTTTTGAAGAATATCTTCAACAATGTGAAGTTCTTCGCGGAACGTGTCAACGTCAGGACAGATTGCCCCTTCAAAATGTCCAACCTCACTTTCATAGTGATTGCGCATGTCTACGACAACTGTATTCGGGTCGGAAAGCTGATTGTTCCACTCTTCAACGTTTAAGTATTTTCCTGTGTTCGACGGATCGAAATCTGGATCTTCAATTCCGTCTGCTACTATTTTGTTTCGAAGCTTTACTTTCAAGGCATAGAACGATTTTCCCTCGTCAACAGCGGTGTTCAGACGAATGCCGTTTAGGAAATCTATCGTGAAAAGATCTTCAACAAACGTTTCGAAATTTTCAGTTGGAACAGAAATTTGCGCGTTAATTCCTTCCGAAGCTATGTACGTTCTTCCAAGAACATTAAGCTCGTTCCAACGCGCGAAAAGACCGTCGCGAAAGCCTTGCGGATCTTCAATCTGATGGTATTTGTAAAACGATACTGTTGTTCGCGGAGTGCTCTCTGCGAGCATGCGTTGGCGCAGGACGCGCTTATCTTCTGTGTTGTATAATTTTTTCACCTGAACAAGTATAGATTATTCTAGATGCTGCAAAGTTAAACCTGAAATTAGATTTCAAACTGAGTTATGTCATCCAACTTTTTTCGAATGAAATCAATATCCATAGACGTTACCAATTCCATTCGGAAGGGCTTGAAATTTGGAATTCCTTTGAAGTAATTGGTATAGTGTCTTCTCATTTCGAGAATACCGAGTTTATCACCTTTCCAACGAAGAGAAAATTCGAAATGATTTTTACATGCCTCAACGCGCTCGGCGATGGTCGGAGGTGGAAGCAATTCCTGTGTTTTGAAGTAATGCTTAATCTCTCGGAATATCCACGGATAACCAATGCTGGCGCGTCCAACCATAATTCCATCTACGCCGTATTTATTTTTGTATTCCCACGCTTTTTCAGGAGAATCGATATCACCGTTTCCGAAGATGGGAATATGAATGCGTGGGTTTTCTTTAATTTTCGCAATGAGCTCCCAGTTGGCTTCGCCTTTGTACATCTGTACGCGTGTTCTTCCGTGAACAGTGAGTGCGTGAATACCAATATCTTGCAGGCGTTCAGCAACTTCTTCAATATTCTTCGAACCTTCGTCCCATCCTAAACGCGTTTTCACTGTAACCGGAAGTTTAGTTGCTTTCACAACAGCGTCGGTCATGGCTATCATTTTCGGAATGTTCTGCAGAATACCTGCCCCAGCGCCTTTGCAGGTGACTTTCGAAACGGGACAACCGTAATTGATGTCTAAGAGATTTGGATTTACCGACTCTATGATTTCAGCACTTTTCACCATGGATTCAATTTCGCTTCCGAAAATTTGAACACCAATGGGTCTTTCGTACTCGAAGATGTCGAGTTTCATTCTGCTTTTTACAGCATCGCGAATAAGTCCTTCACTGCTAATAAATTCGGTATACATGAGATCCACGCCTTGTTCTTTGCAGACCATGCGGAAGGGCGGATCGCTCACATCTTCCATGGGAGCGAGTAGCAAAGGAAATTCAGGAAGTTCAATATCACCAATCTTTACCACGTGCTTGGGTTTAGATGGTCATAATGTCTCTGTCTTTCGCGGCTAAGACTTCATCTACTTTTCTGTTGAACTTGTCTGTAAGTTCTTGAACCTTCGATTCACCCGTTTTTGCTTCGTCTTCAGGCAGACCGTCTTTCTGTGCTTGCTTAATGAAGTCTAAGGCCTCCTTACGCGCGGTGCGAATTCCCACACGCGCATTTTCACCTTCAGAGTGTGCACGCTTTGATAAATCGCGACGACGTTCTTCAGTCAGCATAGGAACAGCAATCATAATGACATCGCCATTGTTTTGCGGATTCAAACCCAGGTTTGCTTCCATAATTCCTTTTGAAATAGCATTCAACATACCCTTTTCCCAAGGTTGAACATTGAGGGTTCTTGAATCAGGAGTGGTAACGTTTGCAACGTTTTTCAACGGGGTCATGGTGCCGTAATAGTCTACGCGCACGCCGTCTAACATAACAGGGCTTGCCTTACCAGCGCGCACTTTATTCAATTCGCTTTCTAGGTGAGTAATGGTTTTACTCATTGCTTCTGCGGCCTCGTCGAGGGCCATTTTAACTTCTTCAGACATATTATTGTTCTGCTTTAAAATTCTACTTTGGTTCCAATGTTTTCGCCAGAAACTAAATTCAGAAGGTTACCTTCTTTATTCATGTCGAAAATGATAATCGGCAATTTATTTTCGTTGCACAAGGTGAAGGCCGTCATGTCCATCACATTCAAACCTTTTTCATATACTTCGTTGAAAGTAACGGTTTCGTATTTAGTTGCGGTAGGATCTTTCTCTGGATCTGCAGTGTAGATGCCGTCTACACGTGTTCCTTTCAATACAACATCGGCTTCAATTTCTATTGCACGAAGTGATGCAGCAGTGTCGGTTGTGAAAAACGGATTACCGGTTCCCGCTCCAAAAATGACTACACGATTTTTTTCTAAATGTCTTACCGCTCTTCTTTTGATGAAGGGCTCGCAAATTTGTTTCATCTCTATGGCGCTTTGCAAACGCGTTGGAACGTGTGCCGATTCCAAAGCGCTTTGAAGCGCCATGCTGTTGATCATGGTCGCTAACATTCCCATGTAATCGCCTTGTGTGCGCTCCATTCCGCCTTGTTCTGCTTGAACGCCGCGGAAGATATTTCCACCACCAATAACAATAGCGACTTCAACTCCTCTTTCCCAAACAGCTTTGATTTCCTGCGCATATTGCATGATGCGGGCGTTGTCAATTCCGAACTGTTTGTCGCCCATTAAGGCCTCACCACTTAATTTTAGAAGAATGCGTTGGTATTTCATACTTCGCGAAGTTAGTGAATTAGGTCATTCTGCGCCCTATCTTCGCGAACGATTCTACACGATTTATGGAATACGATTTTAGAAATATTGAAGCAAACTGGCGCAAGAAATGGGCGCAGGACGAGTCTTACAAAGTTACCGAAGACCCGAATAAGAAGAAATTTTATGTCTTAGACATGTTCCCTTATCCAAGCGGAGCGGGGCTGCACGTCGGCCATCCGCTGGGTTATATAGCCTCAGATATTTATGCTCGATACATGCGTCACAAAGGATACAATGTGTTGCATCCGATGGGATATGATTCTTTCGGATTACCCGCGGAACAATACGCGATCCTAACCGGACAGCATCCGGCGAAAACAACAGAGCAGAACATTGCGCGCTACCGCGAACAGCTTGATAAGATTGGCTTTTCATACGATTGGAGCAGAGAAGTACGAACCAGCTCTCCCGATTATTACAAGTGGACACAATGGATTTTCGGATTGTTGTTCAACGCGTGGTACGATTTAGATTCGAATAAGACAAGACCTATTTCAGAGTTAATTGAGAAGTTTGAAGACAACGGTTCATACGGCGTGAATGCTCACATGGACGAAGATTGGTGGAAGACTTATTTGTTGGAAGCCGATCATATTTTCTCTTCTCATTTCGAAGGAGAATTCACAGACACCGACTGGAAAAGCATGAGCGAAGCGCAAAAAGAAGCGTTGCTTATGAATTACCGCGTGTCTTATTTGGCCGACTCTTTAGTGAATTGGTGTCCGGCTTTGGGGACCGTTTTAGCAAACGACGAAATTAAAGACGGCGTGAGTGAGCGCGGCGGACATGCCGTAGAGCAAAAGAAAATGCGTCAGTGGAGTATGCGCATTTCGGCCTATTCGGAACGATTGATTTCCGATTTAGACACGATAGATTGGCCCGATAACATTAAAGAAATTCAACGCAACTGGATTGGAAAATCTTCCGGAGCACGCGTTCGTTTTCAAGCGGAAAAGGAAGTAACGATTGAAGTTTTCACAACACGTCCGGACACCCTTTACGGAGTTTCATTTTTAACGCTTGCACCCGAACACGAAAGTGTGGAAGTCTTGACCACAGCCGAACAGCGCAATGCAGTGAAGGAATATGTTGCGAATTCTAAGTTGAAGACAGAACGTGAACGCATGGCCGAGAAGAAAATCTCAGGTGTGTTCACAGGTAGTTACGCAATGCATCCGTTGACAGGAGAGCAAATTCCAGTTTGGATAGGCGATTATGTGTTGGCAGGATATGGAACTGGAGCGGTAATGGCTGTTCCAGCGGGAGACCAACGCGACTATGATTTCGCGAAGCATTTCAACCTAGAAATAAAAAATATTTTTGCTGAATCTGATTTGTCAGAAAAAGCAGAAACCTCGAAAGATGCGCTGTTAGCGAATTCAGATTTCTTAAATGGAATGAATTACTACGCCGCATTTGATGCGGTGTGTGAGCGTTTGATGGAAATTGGTGCGGGTGAGAAACGTGTGAATTATCGCTTGCGCGATGCGGTGTTTAGCCGTCAGCGCTATTGGGGAGAGCCGTTTCCGATTTATTATGAAAACGGAATTCCACGATTAATAGAAACAGAAGAACTTCCTACGCAGCTGCCCGATGTAGACGCATATCTTCCAACAGAATCAGGCGAACCTCCGTTGGCTCGCGCAACGAATTGGGAAAGAAACGGCATGCCTATGGAGTGCAACACCATGCCAGGATGGGCAGGATCTTCTTGGTATTTCTTGCGCTACATGGACCCGAACAATCATTCGGTTTTTGCATCGGAAGAACGTATAAAATATTGGGGACAAGTAGACTTGTATATGGGCGGTGCCGAGCACGCAACGGGTCACTTGTTGTATTCTCGTTTTTGGACGAAAGTGTTGTTCGACTTGGGTTACATACCGTTTAATGAACCGTTCAAGAAGATGATTAACCAAGGAATGATCCTTGGGCGCAGCAGCTTTGTTTATCGCATTAAAGACAGCAACACTCTCATTTCTTTCGAGCGAAGAAAAGAGTTTGAAACACAACGTTTGTATGCAGATATTTCTTTGGTAGATAACGACAAGTTGAACATTGAGGGTTTCAAGAATTGGCTTCCAGAATACGCAAACGCAGAATTCATGTTGAATGAAAACGGCGAATACACCTGCGGTTGGGAAGTTGAGAAAATGTCGAAGTCGAAGTACAACGTTCAAACTCCGGATGAATTAATAGAGAAGTTCGGTGCAGACACCTTGCGTTGCTACGAAATGTTCTTAGGTCCTGTGGAACAAAGCAAACCTTGGGATACTAAGGGTATTAATGGGGTGCACAATTTCTTGCGTCGTTTCCACCGCCTATTCTTAGAGAACGAAACGTTCTCAGTTTCTTCCGAAGAGGCCACCGCGGCTGAAATGCGAGTGGTTCACAAGACTATAAAAAAGATTACCGAAGACCTGGAGCGTTTCTCGTGGAACACCGTTGTTAGCGCATGCATGATTGCGACCAATGAGCTTACAGACCTGAAATGCAACAAACGTCAGGCGTTGGAGCCTTTGGTTGTTTTGCTTTCTCCGTATGCCCCTCATTTGGCCGAAGAACTTTGGAAGAACTTGGGTCATTCCACTTCTGTTATGAATGAATCTTGGCCGGTTGCTGAGAACAAATATTTGGAAGACGATAATTTCGAATATCCGATTTCATTCAATGGAAAAACAAGATTCTTCTTGTCGCTTCCTGTGGGTATGAGTGGCGCAGACGTTGAGGCGCAGGTGATGGCGCACGAAAGCACAGCGAAATATTTGGAAGGAAAAACTCCGAAAAAGATTATTGTTGTTCCAAAACGTATTGTGAATGTAGTTATGTAGCACTACCTTTGGTAGTCCCATGATTTCCCGCTCCACCATAGATCGAATATTTCAGGCCATTCTTATTGAAGATGTGGTTGGAGAGTTTGTTCATTTGAAAAAAAGCGGGTCTTCTTATCGCGGCCTTTCTCCGTTTGTGAATGAAAAAACACCGAGTTTTTTCGTTGTTCCAGCGAAAGGAATTTACAAAGATTTCAGTTCAGGGAAAGGCGGAAACGCCATTGATTTCCTTATGCAGCACGAGAAGCTTACCTATCCGGAAGCCTTGCGCTGGTTGGCGAACAGGTACAACATTGAGATTGAAGAAGAGAGTCAGACCGAAGAACAAAAGGCTGAAAAAAGCGAACGCGAACAACTTTCTGTTGTCACGGATTACGCCAATAAATACTTCCAAGATCAGATGTACAATTCAGAAATGGGAAGAGCCATTGGGCTTTCTTATTTCGAATCGCGCGGATTTCGTGAGGACACACTGAAGAAATTTCAACTCGGATATTGTCCAGACGGATGGGACAAGATGTCTCAAGCGGCGCTGTCCGCGGGGCATTCGTTAACATATTTGTTGAAGACGGGATTAACCCGTGAGAAGGACGGTTCGCCGTATGACTTCTTCCGTGGACGAGTAATGTTCCCGATTCACAATGTGAGTGGAAAGGTGATTGCCTTTGGCGGAAGAACACTGAAGGCAGAGAAGGATATTGCGAAGTATTTCAACAGTCCGGAAAGCGATCTTTATCACAAGTCAAACACCCTGTATGGCCTGCATCTCGCGAAGAACGCGATGGTGAAGGAAGACAACTGTTTTTTGGTTGAAGGGTATACAGACGTGATTGCACTTCACCAAGCGGGAGTTGAGAATGTGGTTGCGAGTAGCGGAACAAGTTTGACTGAAGGGCAGATTCGTTTGATTCGTCGTTTCACGCAGAACATTACGATTTTATACGACGGAGACAAAGCTGGAATTAAAGCGAGTTTCCGCGGTATTGACATGATATTGAAGGAAGGGATGAACGTTCGCGTTTCATCGTTTCCAGATGGTGACGATCCGGACAGTTACTCTAGAAAGCACAGCAGTGAAGAGATTCAGCTGTATGTGAAGGAAAACGCTAAGGATTTCATTCGATATAAAACGGCTTTACTTCTTGAAGAAGTAGGCAATGACCCTATTAAAAAAGCGGGATTAATTCGCGGAATTGTGGACAGCATTGCGCTTATTCCAGATGCTATTAAGCGTTCGGTTTTTGTTCAAGACTGTTCGCAAATTATGGGTATTGGCGAGTCTGTTCTGTTCTTAGAATTGAACAAATCGCTTCAAGAAAATTTAAAGAAAGGCCCAGGAAAACCGAGCTCTTCAGAAGATGGCGGTGTTCACACAACTGTTGAAGCGCCCGCCCCAACTCCGTTTGACGAAACGGCACCGATTGCCGACACACTGAATGCGGAAGCGCAAGAGCGAGATTTCTTGCGCATTTTGTTGATGTATGGCGAATATGAAATGCCCATTGAAATAGTGAATGAAGAAGGCAAGCGAGAAGTTATTCATTTATCGGTGGCAGATTATTTAATTGGAAATCTCGAACATGACTTCATGACGCTTCAGTCTGAAGTTTATTCGAAAATGTTAAAAGAGTATTTGGAACTGGTGAAGGACAATCAAATGCCGAGTCATCACAACTTTACTTCTCATGAGGAAGAAAGTGTTCGAAGCGAAGCGGTAAACGTTTTAACTACGCGTCACCAGATAAGTGAGAATTGGAAAACGAAGCATGGCATATTAACTGAATCAGAGGAGTATGTCATAGGAAAGGCCGCGAAAGATTGTTTATTTCGCATGAAAATGCGTCATGTGCAAATTGCTGCAAAGGCCATTGAATCTCAATTGGAAGGGGAGTCGAACGAAGACGAGGTCATGATATTATTGGCAGAAAAGAAACGTTTAGATGAGGTACGAAAGCAATTAGCAGATAATTTTGGAACGGTGGTTTTATAAAAGAAAACATGGAAAAAGCAATGAGATACCCGATGCCAGGTGAGCGTTGGAAACACTACAAGGGTGGGGTTTACGAAATTATTACGCTAGCGAATCACAGCGAAAACCAAGAGGCCTTGGTTGTTTATAAATCCATTCCATTTGGATCTGTATACGCCCGCCCGCTTGCTATGTGGGAAGACGAGTGTGAGCTTGGACGCATTAAGTTCAAGCGATTTGAAGTTATTGAATAAGTTGAAAAGTCTACTGTTCGAAGTCAGGGTTTTGAATTAAAAAGCGCTGTATCTTCGACACAAATATTACTCTATGTTTGAACGTAAAGAATTTAAAAAATATGCTACTGGCCACCTAGGTATCAATAGCACAGTGGTGAACGATGTGATCTCTCACATGTATGGTCCAGAGAACATGACAAGAACGGTTATTGAAGAGCGTCACATGCCTTTCCGAGAGGTAGATGTGTTTTCTCGTTTGATGGCCGACAGAATTATTTTTTTGGGAACTGAAATCGATGACTACATCGCGAATATTATTCAAGCGCAGTTGTTGTTTTTAGAGAGCACAGACTCTAAGAAAGACATTCAGATCTACATTAACTCACCAGGAGGAAGCGTATACGCAGGTCTAGGCATTTACGACACCATGCAATACATTAATCCAGATGTTGCAACCATTTGCACAGGTATGGCCGCATCTATGGGTGCTGTTTTGTTGTGTGCTGGTCAAGCTGGAAAGCGCACAGGATTGAAGCACTCTCGCGTTATGATTCACCAACCTTTAGGAGGTGCTCGCGGACAAGCTTCAGACATTGAAATCACTGCACGTGAAATTCAAAAGTTGAAGAAAGAGCTGTATGACATTATTGCTACACACAGTGGCAAGACGTATGATCAAGTATGGGCAGACAGTGATCGCGATTATTGGATGATTGCGTCTGAAGCCAAAGAGTACGGAATGATTGACGAAGTTTTAGAAAGAAAAGTATAAGAATTTCAACCCGAATAAAAGTAGAGACACGACCTTCGTGTCTCTATTTGTTTATAGACTATGAAGACTTTTTTTGTTGATGTTGTTGTCCCATTGGCACTTCCGCAAGTGCTTACATACAGGGTTCCTGTAGCCTGGGAGAGCCATGTTCAGCAAGGTGTTCGTGTTGTTGTGCCGCTGGGCAAGTCGAAGCGATACACCGGAATCGTTTGGCGCGTTCACGAAGAGGTTCCGCAAGACTATGCCGCAAAGTATTTTGAAGAAGTGCTAGACGATGTTCCGGTAGTTTCAGAAACACAAATGAAACTGTGGGATTGGATTTCAAAGTACTACGCATGTACGCTCGGAGAAGTTATGACCGCAGCCCTTCCAAGTGGATTGAAATTGTCGAGCGAAACGGTTTATACAACCAAAGACTTATCTGTTGAATTAACACCGAATGAACGTTCGGTTGTAGATGTGATACTTGAAAAAGACCGTGGAATGGGCGTTATGTCGAAGGACATACAACATGCATTACCCAAGGTTTCCATTCATTCCACATTAAAAAACTTATTGAAGAAGAACGCCATTGCGTCGTTCGAAGAGGTGAAAGAGAAGTTTATTCCGAAACGAGTTTCTTATGTGAGTTTAGGAGAAAACGGGAATACTGATGAACAGTTACAGCATCACTTTTCTGCTTTAGAAAAGCGCAATGCGGACAAGCAAATTCAAGTGTTGATGACGTTTTTGCAAATGAGCAAATGGGATGGAAACATTGGAGAATCGGTAAAGAAAAAGGAACTTGAAATTCAATCTAAGACAGACGCCTCAGCTGTTTCAGCATTGGTGAAGAAGGGAATTCTTGCAATAGAAGAACGCGCGGAATTGCGCATGGTAAGCGGAGATCACGAACTTCTACCCTTACCTGTTCTGAGTGAATTGCAACAAAGGGCATTTGAGAAAATAAAAGCTCATTCAGGAGTTACGTTGCTGCACGGAGTTACTTCTTCCGGAAAAACAGAAGTGTATTTGCACCTCATGCAAGAGCAGATTCAACAAGGAAAACAAGTATTGTTGTTGGTTCCTGAAATAGCCTTGACATCGCATTTGATCGATCGCATTCAACGTTTTTTTGGAGTTCGTGTGGGTATTTACCACAGCGGCTACAGCACCCATGAGCGCACGGAAGTGTGGCATCGGGTACATTCAGAGTTGCACCGATTTGATATTGTTTTAGGAGCACGTTCAGGTGTGTTTCTTCCTTTCGAAAATCTGGGATTAATTATCGTAGACGAAGAGCACGAAGGAACGTTTAAGCAACAAGACCCTGCTCCGCGTTATCACGCGAGAGACACCGCAATTAAACTTAGTGTTTTGTCAAATGCGCAAGTTGTTTTAGGAAGCGCTACACCTTCGTTGGAATCGTACTTCAATGCTACACAAAAAAAATATCAGCTGGTTGAAATGTTCGAGCGGTATGGCAATGCGGTTCAACCTAAAATAGATTTTGTAAACCTTCGCTCTGAACTTCAGGCGAAGCGTATGCAGGGTGTTTTTTCTTCGATTTTATTGGAAGCCATAGACTCAACAGTAAAGGCAGGAAAGCAAGTGATTTTGTTCCAGAACCGCCGGGGATACACGCCTCTGTGGGAATGCGAAATGTGTCATTACACGCCAGAATGCAAGAACTGCGATGTGAGTTTGACATATCATAAATTTCATCATGAATTGCGCTGTCACTATTGTGGTCATCATGAAATTCCTGTTCAGCAATGTCCGTCATGCGGAGCGAACGCCTTCAAAATGTTAGGCGCAGGAACGGAACGCATTGAAGAAGAGTTGGGCGAGTGTTTGCCGCATTTGCGTATTTCACGCATGGACTTAGATGTTGCGAAAGGGAAGCATGCGCACCATAAAATTATTTCTGAATTTGAAAGTGGAAAGACCGACGTGTTGATCGGAACGCAGATGGTGACGAAAGGTTTAGACTTTAGCAATGTTCATTTGGTGGGCATATTAAATGCCGATCGTATGCTGAAGCATCCCGATTTTCGCTCGATAGAACGGGCGTTTCAGATGATGGTTCAGGTTGCTGGACGAAGTGGAAGAAGAGAAGAACGAGGTCGAGTGTTAATACAAACGTATGCTCCCGAACACTGGGTTTTTCCGTTGATTGAAAACAATCAATACGGACAATTTTTCGCTATAGAGTTAGCGGAACGCAAGCAGTTCAGGTATCCGCCGTTTACACGAATGATAAAGCTTACCGTTAAGCACAAGGAGCTGGGCACGGTTTTGGGCGCGGCAGCTGAATTAGCTAGGTGGTTTTTTTCTTCATTATTCGGAAATTATACGGGCCCTGAAACACCGGCCATTGGTCGCGTGAACAACTATTACATTCAACAATTTTGGATACGGATTCCGAACGAAATAACCCCAGCGCAAGTGAAGCGCTATCTCATAGATTGTTCGCATTCACTCACGTCTCAACAGAAATATAAAATGGTTCGCGTGTCTATTGACGTAGACCCTATGTAAACAGCCGAGTTTCATTACCTTTGTTGGAAAGAATTAAAGATGGCTAAACAAGAGATAAATTGCTCGTTTTGTGGTAGAAAAAAGAGTGAGGTGAATGTTCTGATTGCTGGTGTTTCTGGACACATTTGCGACGACTGTGCGAGACAAGCCAACGAGATTGTCAAAGAGGAAGTTGTTGTTCCGAAAGAAGAGTTTAGCACTTCGGAATTAATGAAGCCTATTCAGATAAGAGATTTCTTAAATGAATACATCATTGGTCAAGACGAAGCCAAGAAGGTATTGAGCGTTGCAGTTTACAACCACTACAAGCGATTGTCGCAGCATGCAGCAGGTAAGCAAGATGACGAAGTAGAAATTGAAAAATCGAACATTGTATTGGTTGGAGAAACTGGAACGGGTAAAACACTTTTGGCAAAAACCATTGCGAAAATGTTAAACGTTCCGTTCTGCATTGCCGATGCTACCGTGCTTACACAAGCCGGTTACGTTGGTGAAGATGTGGAGAGTATTCTTTCACGACTTCTGCAAAGTGCCGACTTCGATGTGCAAAAAGCTGAACGTGGAATTGTATTCATTGATGAAATAGATAAGATTGCACGAAAAAGCGATAACCCAAGTATTACTAGAGATGTAAGTGGAGAAGGCGTTCAACAAGCGTTGTTGAAATTGTTGGAAGGAGCTACGGTGAGTGTTCCGCCGCAAGGAGGAAGAAAGCACCCGGAGCAGAAGATGATTCAAATTGACACGAAGAATATTTTGTTCGTTTGTGGTGGAGCTTTTGACGGAATAGATAAACACATTGAACGCCGAATGAATTCAGCGAGCATTGGATATCGCAATGCTTTTACGGTTGAAGAACAAGGCGGATGGTTGCAATACATTGCTCCTGCCGATTTGAAACAGTTCGGATTAATTCCAGAATTAATTGGTCGTTTTCCGGTGTTAACATTTTTAAATCCATTGGACGAATCTGCATTGAGAAGAATTTTGACCGAGCCGAAAAACGCATTGGTGAAGCAGTATGTGAAGTTGTTTGAAATGGACGGCGTGAAACTTGCTTTCGAGAAGCAAGTGTTGGATTACATTGTTGAAAAAGCAATGACATACAAACTGGGCGCACGCGGATTGCGTTCAATCTGCGAAGCAATCTTGTTGGATTTAATGTTTGAAATTCCAAATCAAACCGAAGAAAAAGAATTCAAAGTAACGTTGGCTTATGCACGCGATAAATTTGAAAGTTCAAAATTGAGTCAACTGAAGGTGGCGTAAAATGACGGAAGAAAAATCGACGGTGGTGGAAACACCACTCATGAAACAATTCAACGAGATTAAGGCGCAATATCCAGATGCGCTTTTGTTGTTTCGTGTTGGCGATTTTTATGAAACCTTCGGATCAGATGCCGTTGCTGCTGCCCGCATTCTAGGAATTACATTAACCAAGCGGAAAAACGGCGTAGGAACCTACATAGAGTTAGCTGGATTCCCGCACCATTCGCTAGACACGTATTTACCGAAGTTGGTTCGTGCTGGAAACCGCGTGGCCATTTGTGATCAGCTCGAAGATCCGAAGCTTACCAAGAAAATTGTGAAGCGCGGCGTTACCGAATTGGTCACACCTGCGGTGAGTTATAACGAGAAAACATTCGACAGTTCGAACAACCAATTTTTGGCTGCGGTTGTTATGCGTGATCAGCAAGCGGGGGTAAGTTTTTTAGATATTTCCACCGGTGAATTTTATTTGGCGGAAGGAAGTACTTCCCACATTAATAAATTGCTTCAGAGCTTTCGTCCGAACGAAGTGTTGTTTCAAAAGCACGAAGATCAGCAGTTCCGTGAAGCATTCGGAGATACCAAGTGGTTTACGTTTCGCATAGACGAATGGGTATTTTCATTGGACTATGCGAAAGAAGTTTTGCAAAAGCAATTCGACACGAAATCGCTTAAGGGCTTTGGTGTTGAAGAATTGAAGCTCGGTGTAATTGCTGCTGGAACGGTGTTGCATTACTTGAAAGACACACAGCATCACAAGACGCAGCACATTCAAAAAATTTCTCGAATTGAAGAAGACACGTTTGTTTGGCTAGACCGCTTCACCATTCGAAATTTAGAGTTGGTGCATTCGAATTACGACGAAACAGCAACGTTGTTCTATACGCTCAATCACACGAGCACGCCCATGGGAGCGAGACTCTTGCGCCGTTGGGTGCTCATGCCTTTGAAAGACATTACTCAAATTGAAAAACGTCAGTTTGTCGTTGGAAATTTTGTAAAAAATGCAGAGCTTCTTGCTGAAACGCGCCTTCACTTGAATACGATTGGCGATGTTGAACGATTAGCTTCGAAAATTGCCACCGGACGTGTGAATCCGCGCGAGCTTCTTCAGTTAGCGAAAGGCATGCAAACGGCAGAGCATATTCAAGCGCTGGGTGCAAATTCAACCAGCAAAGAAATTCAAGCGTTGTTCAATGTGTTGAAACCGTTGACCGATTGGTGCAATAACATTTTTGAAAAGATAAATCCGGAAGCTCCTATGGCGCTGAACCGCGGTTCTGTTATTGCCGAAGGCGTGAATGCCGATTTAGATGAGCTTCGAAACTTGCAAAAATCGGGGAAAGAGTATTTACAAATGGTGCAAGAACGCGAAAGCGAACGCACTGGAATTCCTTCCTTAAAAATCGCTTTCAACAATGTCTTCGGATATTATTTGGAAGTGCGAAACACACACAAGGATAAGGTTCCACCTGAATGGATTCGCAAACAAACGGTTACGCAAGCCGAGCGTTACATTACTCCGGAGTTGAAAGAATACGAAGCGAAAATTACGGGTGCGGAAGACAAGATTTCGATTTTAGAAAATCAGATTTATCAATCGTTGATTGAAGAAACGCTGCCGCATTTGGTGAGCATGCAGTTGAACGCTCGCGTGCTTGCAGAGATTGATGCGTTGGCTTCTTTCGCAACGGTTGCAGTGGCGAATAAATATTGCGCGCCAGAGTTTACCGAAGAGAACAAATTAGAGATCGAACAAGGAAGACACGCCATTATTGAATTGCGCCTTCCGCCGAACGATCCGTATATACCGAACGACATTACGCTCGATAGAAATTCGCAGCAAATCATGATGATCACCGGACCCAACATGTCGGGTAAGTCTGCTGTGCTGCGTCAAACCGCGCTCATAGTACTCATGGCGCAGATGGGTTCTTTCGTACCCGCGAAGCGCGTGAGAATGGGCATCGTAGACAAGGTGTTCACACGTGTAGGCGCGAACGATAACATGAGTGCGGGTGAATCTACGTTCATGGTTGAAATGAACGAGACCGCGAGTATTTTAAATAATTTAAGTGATCGAAGTTTAATCTTATTGGATGAAATTGGAAGAGGAACTTCAACCTACGACGGAGTTTCCATTGCCTGGGCCATAGCGGAATATCTGCACGAGCATGGGCAGTTCAGAGCGAAGACACTCTTCGCAACGCATTACCACGAGTTGAATGATATGACGAATTTATTTCCACGTATTAAAAACTTTAATGTGTCGGTTTCTGAAGCGAAAGGAAAAATTGTTTTTAGAAGGAAGTTGCAAGAAGGTGGAAGCAATCACAGCTTTGGAATTCACGTGGCGCAGTTAGCAGGAATGCCGAAAACGGTTGTGAATCGCGCGAATGAAATGCTTCATCAACTGGAAACGAAAAGAGGTGAAGCCCCTGCGGGGAAAGGAAAAGCGAGTGTTGTTCAAGGAGAAGAAAAAATGCAATTGAGCTTTTTCCAACTCGATGACCCTACACTGGTTCAGATAAAAAAAGAAGTAGAAAAAATCGATATCAATACGCTTACTCCGGTTGAAGCTTTGTTCAAGTTGAACGAGATCAAGAAGATAGTGGGAAGCTAATTTGTATATTTGAGAATATAAAATAGAAAACATGGGATGTTCGAGTTGTGGAAGTAATGATGGTAGCGTTCCTAACGGCTGTAAAAGCAATGGTAATTGCGGAACCTGCAGTACGGGGAAGAAGGAAGTTTTCGACTGGTTGTCAGGAGTTCCATTGGCAGACGGCTTAAAGCCGTTTGACGTGGTTGAAGCGCGTTTTAAAAATGGCCGCAAAGCCTTTTTTAGAAAAGGAAGTTTAGAGTTGTTTCAAGGAGATGTAATAGCGGTTGAAGCTTCTACTGGATACGACGTTGGGATAGTTTCTTTATCTGGTGAGTTGGTTCGTGTTCAAATGAATCGTCGCGAAATCAAAGACAATTATGAATTGAAACGCGTTCTTCGAAAAGCAGAACAATCGGACTTTGATATTTGGCAAGCTGCCCGTCAGTTGGAAACCGGCACGATGACTCGCTCACGTGAGATATCGCGCGAGCTGGGTCTTCAAATGAAAATTAGCGATGTGGAATATCAAGGCGATAAAACACGCGCGATATTCTACTACACGGCCGATGACCGTGTAGATTTCCGTGAACTCATTCGCAAGTATGCTGAAGAGTTTAAGGTGCGCATTGAAATGCGCCAGATTGGACTTCGTCTTGAAGCAGGTCGTTTAGGCGGAATCGGCTCGTGCGGAAGAGAGCTTTGCTGCTCTACTTGGTTAACCGATTTCAGATCGGTGTCTACCGGCGCAGCACGCTATCAGCAGCTTTCATTGAACCCAGGAAAATTAGCCGGTCAATGTGGAAAGCTGAAGTGCTGTTTGAATTACGAATTGGATCAGTATGTTGAATCGGTGCGCATGCTTCCTCCAACACATGTGAAATTGAAGCTTCCCAAAGGAATAGCAACCCACTTCAAAACAGATATTTTCAAACAGGTAATTTATTACACCATTGAAGGACAGCACAGCGATGGGCCGTTTGCTCTTTCTGCAGATGTGGTGAAAGAGATTATTGAAAAGAATAAGCGTGGGGAAGAAATAGGTGAAGTTCAAACCTTTATTGAAGAAAAAGAATTGGTTGAAAGTGTTGTTGAATTTGCTGAAGTAGTAGGACAAGATAGCCTAACGCGTTTCGACAATAAGAAGCGTAAGCCTAACAACAACAACCGCAACCGCAACAGCAAGCCTGGAGGAAATTCCAACAGACCAGCCCCAGGAAACAATAGCAATCCACAAAGTGCTGCGGCTCCAAAGCCGAAAGAAGGCAACCGCCCTCCTGGAAATGGCAATAGACCCAACAACCGCTTCAAAGGCAAACCAAACAATCCGAATCAAGGCACAAAAGAATGAAGAGATTAGTTTTCTTTTTAGGCGTGGCGCTGATGCTCTCCTCATGTGCCGATGATTTTGTTTACGAAAGCAACATGCCCATTGAGGGAGGCGTTTGGGACAGTAAGCAAGCAGCGAATTTCGAATTTGATATTCAAGACACGGTGAGTCTTCACGACTTTTTTATTGACATAAGAAACGGGGAACAATATCAGTTCAGCAATTTGTTTGTCTTTATTGAAATGGAATTTCCGAATGGAAAATTATCGGTAGATACCCTGGAATGTCCAATGGCAGATCCGCAAGGAAATTGGTTCGGTAGATCAGGCTTAGGAGATTTATACGACAACCGAATCATTTATAAATCACGCAAGCAATTTCCACTTTCAGGACACTACAAAGTGTCCATTCATCAAGCCATGCGCGTGAATCCCGTTGAAGGGATTTATGATATTGGATTTCGCTTAGCTAAATCGAAATAGCTGATGTAAGATTGTTATACAAAGATGCTTTCAGCAAGATTGCTTCGCAAAAAATCTTTATGAAATAATCTTTCGAAGAATCTTTGCAAAGCAATCTTGACACAGTCATCTTGCTAAAGCATCTTTGCAAAGCAATCTTGCTTCAGCATCTAATAATCTCCGATTATTTTGTGTTTTTACGGCTCCAAATATTGTATTTCGCAATACACCAAAACGCGCGAACACCGTCTTTCCAGCCAATCTTTTTACCTTCTTCATACGTTCTTCCGTAGTATGAAATTCCAACTTCATAAATACGAATGTTTGGAATGCGAGAGAGTTTCGCGGTGATTTCCGGCTCGAAACCGAAACGCTTTTCACACAACAAAAGATTCTGTGCAATGTCCGCACGAATCAATTTGTAACACGTTTCCATATCTGTTAAATTCAGATTGGTGAACGCGTTGCTTGCGAAGGTGAGTAGTTTATTTCCGATGCTGTGCCAAAAGAATAAAATGCGGTGTGGATTCCCACCCATGAAACGAGAGCCGTAAACAACGTCTGCACTGTCTTTAAAAACAGGTTTAAGTAAGCGATTGTACTCATCTGGATCATACTCCAAGTCGGCATCTTGAACCAACACGTAATCGCCTGTTGCAATCTCAATGGCCTTGTGTAATGCAGCGCCTTTTCCTTGATTGAAAGGTTGAGAAAAGAAATTAAAATTTCTTTCCGGATGTGTTGCAATGTATGATTCAATGGCCTCAACAGTGTTGTCCGTTGAAGCGTCGTTTACAATCACAATTTCCATCTCAATGTTGTTCACCAATTGAACTTCACCAATACGATCAAGAATAAGGTGAATGGTTCTTCCTTCGTTGTAGGCAGGAATAAGTATAGAAAGCTTTTTAAACTCTTGCATGAATTATTGTTTAATGACTTTAGGAACGCGGAAGTAATACATGTCTTTTGAAGGAGCGTTTTTGAGTGCTTCGGCTTGTGAAATAGGCGATTCAACAACGTCTTCACGCAAGACATTTGTTTCTTCGGTCATAAACACGAGTGGCTCTACATTCGCAGTGTCGAGCTCTTTGAGCTTGTCTACAAATGCAATCATTTCGTTCAACCCGTCGACCATCTCTGTTTCTTCATTTTCAGAAAAAGACAACTTGCTTAATTCAGCTAGGCGACGAACGGTGGCAACATCAACTTTCATGTGTTTTATTCAATTCGCGTTGAATGGTTTCAAACGCTTGCGTGCGCAAAGGTAATAAATCAGATGCAGTTAACCCTGCGGTAGCAATTGGGGCATGCACAGTAACTTTTATTTTTTGAGGAAGAGAGTATTGAAAGAACTTCGCAGGGTCTAAAAGAACTTTATAGTTTGAGTGCCAAGTAACAGGAACTACGGGTCTTTGCTGTTCAATAGCAACCTTGAATGCCCCGTTTTTAAAAGGCATTAATTTCGGCGCATCGTCTGGAATTGTGCCCTCCGGATAAATGGCTACGCTCATGTCGTTGCGTAAACTTTTAGCCACACGATCCAAAGCCACCAGCGCTGCTTTGCTTTGTCCTCTTCTGATGGGAATGTCTTGCTTTCGAAAAAACAAGGAGAACAAAGGCCAACTTAACAACTCACCTTTTCCAACAAACAAAAAATCTCTTCCGATAGCCTCATACATAAAGACAGTGTCTAAGTAGCTACTGTGATTCGATGCGATGATAAAAGATCCTTCGGGTAGCGGAGATTCAAAGGTGACTTCAATAGGACAAAAAATACATTTGCGAATGAGCTTACCCCAAAAACGTTTCAAGACGAATGCTTTGAGGTGACGTTCTCTTTTTTTGTACACCCATACGAAAGGAATGTAAAGAAAAATAAGGGTTATCCAAAAGACTAAACCAATCCAAAGTTTATAAACGAAATATATTGGCGCTAGGATGAAGTGCAAGGTTGGGTTGGTTTAGAATGGAAAGATACGAAACGAATGCTATACCGAATAACCTAAATTTTTGCGAACGCGATCGAGGGTATTCGATGCAGTAACTCTTGCTTTTTCTCCGCCTTGCTTCAAAATATTTTCAAGTGAACTGAAGTCTGAAATGTACTCGAAGTAGTTTTTTCTTTCAATTTCGAAACGCGTAAGAATAGCTCCAAGTAATTCTTTTTTTGCGTGTCCCCATCCGAAATTTCCTGCGATTAGTTTTTCGCGAAGAACAGCCGCTTCGCCGCTTCCAGCAATGAGTTCATACAATGCACAAATGCTATTGGCGTTCGGATCCTTTGAATCTTCAAGCGTGGTTGCGTCGGTAACAATGTTTTTATTGATAACATCTTTCAGCTCTTTTTCAGGAAGAAAAATGTTGATGTAATTGCCGTAGCTCTTACTCATTTTCTGTCCGTCTGTACCCGGAACATACATGGTTGCTTCGTTCACTTTTGAATCGGGCAACACAAACGTTTCTCCCATTTGATGATTGAAGGCGGAAGCAATGTCGCGTGTAATTTCTAAATGTTGAAGTTGATCTTTCCCTACGGGAACAACGTTTGCGTCGTACAACAAGATGTCTGCAGCCATTAACACAGGATAGGTAAATAAGCCGGCATTCACTTCTTTCAAACGATCTTGACGGTCTTTGAAACTGTGTGCATTCGCCAACATGGGGAAAGGTGTGAAGCAGTTCAGATACCACGCTAACTCTGTTACTTCAGGTACATCGCTTTGTCTGTAGAACACATTTTTATCTGTGTTGAAACCACAAGCCAACCAAGTAGCAGCAACACTGTAGGTGTTGTTTCGAATCTCTTCCGCGTTTTTAATTTGAGTAAGTGTGTGAAAGTTCGCAATGAATAAATACGCTTCGTTGGAAGCGTGGTTACTCATTTCAATTGCCGGAGCAATAGCGCCCAACACATTGCCTAAATGCGGTGTTCCCGTGCTTTGAATGCCTGTTAATACGCGTGCCATAGGTTTAGAATATTCCTTGCAAAGAAACGTCTTTATTTGCTTCGTTCTTTATCGTATTTGTTCTTGTACAACAAGTACATTTCGGTTTGCATGTTGCTAAGCTCAATGCTTCTTCCGTCGATGTAGGCCAAGCGCAATTGATTGGTGGTCATGTTTAAGGCGTCTCCGTATGAAACGAAAAGCGTAGCGCTCTTACCCACTTCAAGACTTCCGTATTTTTTATCGATGCCTAAAATGGTTGCTGCGTTTATCGTTAAAGCCTTCACTGCTTCTTCGTATGGAAGTCCGTGCGCCACAGCTGTACCGGCCATGAATGGTAGGTTTCGCGTACCCATGCGCTCCATGTCTCCTTCGTTTTGAAAAGCGAAAAGGATACCAGCATCGAATAATTTTTTCGCTAAAGCGAAAGAAGCATGTGGATCGTCTTCGTCCAAAGAAGCTAAATCGTGCACACGACGAAGAAGCACAGAAACATTTTCTTCTTTCAGAATAGTTGCTGCAAGCGGTGCGTCGTAACCACCGACAATAACCATTTTCACAATGCCCATGTCGCGTTTGAATTGAATGGCTTCGTGAATAGATTTCAATTCATCTGCATGAACGTAAAGCGTTTTGCTTCCGTCGAAAAGTCCTGCCATTGCTTCAAAACGAAGCTCAGTCAAATCTCCCTTTGGTGCTTTCGCGTAGGCTTTAGCGTCACTGAAGAACAATTCAATTTCGCGCTTTTGTTGATCGTAGCTTTTTACTTTAGAAACAAGTATTCTTCCTTTGTCGTAGTGTCTGTGAATGACTTGCGGCCAGTTGAGGTGCAGGCCGTCGTCGGCGCGCACCAGGGCATCTTCCCAGTTCCATGCATCGAATTGCATGATTGAAGAAGAGCCTGAAATTATTCCGCCTCGTGGTGTTACTTGTCCAAGTAACACACCGTTCGAACGAACGGTGGGAATAATTTCTGAGTCTGCGTTGTACGCAATAACCGAACGAACGCTCGGTTTGAAAGTTCCCACTTCGTACAAATCATTCTGCGCACGAATCGCATCTATTTCAATCAATCCCAACGAAGAGTTCGGTGCAATAAATCCCGGATAAACATGCTGACCTTCTAGAGGAATGACCTTATCGAATTTGGTGATATCTATGCGGGAAACAGTAGCGTCGACAACAAGTGTAAGCACGCCGTTTTCAAAAGCGATGTAGGCGTTCTCAATAACTTTCCCATTTCCTAAATGCGCGTAACAGTTCGTTAGAATAATGGAATTGCTTTGAGCTGGTGCGGGAGTTGGACGGTGTTGCCCTTGAGCAGCAAAGCCACAAAGAAGCGCAAGTGATAAAAATATTTTTCTCATGGTCATGTTCTTATTCTTTTATGAAAATACCTTTTGATGTCTCGTCCATACTGTCGCAATGAAAATGATGTGGCGTCTTGGGCTGTGGCTTTCTGGTAGATACTCCGTTGTTTTTGGCGACTTCCATTTTTTGAATGATGCGTTCGCGTTCAGCGGTAAAGGCTTCGCGTGCTTTTTCGTCTTCTTCCAAATTGAAGTAGCACGTTCCGTCGATGTAGGTCTTTTCAGCACGGGCGTAAATGCTTAGTGGCTCGTTGTTCCAAATCACAAAATCTGCGTCTTTCCCTATTTTCAAAGAGCCCATGCGATCGTCGAGGTGAAGAAGCTTCGCTGGATTTAGCGTTACCATTTTCAATGCTTCTTCTGCGGGAACGCCTCCGTATTTCACAATCTTTCCAGCCTCCTGATTCAAGCGGGCGCCCATTTCCGCATCGTCGGAATTGATGGCTACTACAATTCCTTGCTCATACATAAGCGCGGCATTGTATGGAATGGCGTCTTTCACTTCGGCCTTATAGGCCCACCAGTCGCTGAATGTAGAAGCACCCGCTCCGTGTGCTTTCATTTTGTCGGCGACTTTATAGCCTTCAAGAATGTGAGTGAATGTATTTATTTTGAAGTTGAAGCTATCTGCTACATGCATGAGCATGTTGATTTCGCTTTGGACATAGCTGTGACAAGAAATGAATCGCTCTTTGCGAAGAATTTCTAGAATGGTTTCCAATTCTAGATCTCTACGCGGCGCAAGGGGCATTGGGAGTCCTTTCTTAACTTTTTTGCAAGCCGCGTTGTAGTTGTCCCAAGCTTTTCCGTATTCCAACGCGCGATAGAAATGATCGTAGTAAACTTGCTCTACTCCCATGCGGGTTTGCGGAAAACGTGAAACAGACTGTTCTCCCCAATTGCTTTGCTTCACGTTTTCTCCCAATGCGAATTTGATAAATCCAGGAGCGTTCTCAATCTTCATTCCTTCCGCATTTACACCCCAACGCAATTTCACCAAGGCGCTTTGTCCGCCAATCGGATTGGCACTTCCGTGCAACAATTGTGAAGCGGTAGTTCCTCCTGAAAGCTGACGATAAATATCAATGTCTTCCGGATAAATAACACTTCCTTCTTCTACTTCGGCGCTGCTCGCTTGTGTCCCTTCGTTCACACTTGAAAGGGCAATGTGACTGTGTTCGTCAATGATACCCGGAGAAATGTGTTTTCCCTTGGCATCAATTTCCTGAACCACCTCTCCTTTCGGAATGCTAATGTCAACGCCTATTCCAGCAATCTTTCCGTTCTTCACCCACAAATCACCTTCTTGAATGGTTCCGTTTTCGCACGTCCACAAAGTAGCGTTTCTGAACACCACATTTTCTTTTTTAGGAAGTGCTGATCTTCCATAAGCAGTGAATGGAAAAACGATTTCTCCTGGAAGTGTTTTTACTTTTTCTCCTTTCTTTTCTTCTTCTTTTTTCGGAAGAGCCACAACGGCTGAGTTGATTGAAATCGAAGATTTTCCAAACGAGGTTAGGTCTATCGACAACTCTTTTTCTTTCGCGTGAATGTTTCCTGAAACACGCACGAATGCTGCACTATCGAGCGTTAGCTCTCCAACTGGAAATCCATCTTTCAATTGTAATTTCAGCTGAAATAAAGTTGAATCTTGTGCGGTTGACCCAAGTGCTTCGTGTAATTTTTTCAGGGCGTCTGTTGTTTTCAATTTTGAAGAAACAGTCACTTCCTCCCCTTTGCCTTTCTTGCTTTCGGCTTGAACCGTTGTTCCCAAAACGGAGACAGTGTAAGTCCCCTCAAGTGAGAGAGACTCTGCATTCGAAACGAAATATGGCTTACCATTCACCCATGTTTCAAGCACCTTTGATCCGCTAGTGAAAAGCTCTTTGTTCGTAATCACAAGATTTGCGTCGTATCCCGAAAGTATAGAACCTACGCGGCTTTGAGCGTTTAGGTATTGTGCCGGTCTTGTTGTTAAAGCGGCCAATGCAATGTTTGCAGGAAGTCCGTTTTCAACGGCCGTCTTTATATTTTCGAGCAACTGACCTTTGTCTTCAAGTCCGCTTGCAGTGATGCAAAATTCTATTCCAGCATTGTGCAAATAAGCTAAGTTGTATGGCGCCAATTCCCAATGTTTCAATTCTGCTGTTGAAATATATCTGTTGCTTGCAGGATCGCTCACATCGAAGGCTTGCGGATAGTTCACAGGCACAATGAATTTCCCTTTGGTGCCCTTCATTTCTTCCAGGCGTTGGTATTCATTTCCACCCGTTTTGAATAAATACTGAACACCGAACTCGTCGCCTACCGCATCTGCACGAAGAATATTCCACTTGTCATTCGCTTCAAAAATTTGAGGAAGCTTGCTGTTTGCATTGAAAGCACGAAGCGTAAGGTTTGTTTCTCCTGCCCCTTTCAAATTCGCATACCAGTTCGCATCGCAATAGGTTTGCTTCAGCAGCGCAATGCTACCCATAATCGAAGAAGGATATTGTTGCGGGCTGCTACCTTTGTTGAAAGAGAAATAAGCCGCGGCTTCAGCGCTAATAACATCAGCATGAATTTCATTTCCAAGTGAAAGTACAGCACCTGTTCCGCGTGAAATACCATCGGCTTTGTGCGAGCACACTGCGGTTATTCCCGCATTGCGATAGCTTTCCGCCTCTTCTTCGTTGTGTTGAAGTTGCATAGAAGCGTTGTATTCCGGATGAATGGCGGCGTTCCAACCGAGCGCATTTTTTCCTGAGTCTTCCGTTTCTTCACCGTGATTTTGGTTCTGCTTTTTTGGAATTCCGTAAGAGGAAAACGCGTCGATGAATCCCGCGTAAATGAATTTTCCACTGGCATCAATGATTACGCAGTTAGCGGGAATCGGAATGTTCTTTCCAACCGCTTTGATTTTTCCTTTTTCAATAATGACCGTCGCTCCTTCCATTTTATTTTCTGGAGTGGAATAGATCGTTGCGTTGATAAGCGCATAAGCACTCACGTCTTTGGGACGAACACCGTTGAACGGAAAGGTTTCTTGCGCGAATGAAACGATGCCATTCGATACAAGTAAAATAAAGACCAAGAGTTTTCTCATGTTGTGTGTTGAAGTGAAAAATTCACAAACGATTCAAACAAAAATAGTGGGATTCAAATGAACATTGGTTGTAAATGTTTTCCTTGAATGGAATTACATTTGTAACATGAACGAAAGAAAAAAAATTCCGACGGCTGTATATGCTGAAATGACCCCGAATCCTTCCTCTATGAAGTTCGTTGCGGATCGTTTGCTGTTAACCGGCGGACTTCAAGTTGAATATAAATCAAAGGCCGAAGCATCGGGTTCTTCGCCACTTGCAGAAGAGCTTTTCAATTTTCCATTTGTAACCAATGTATTTGTTGCACATAATTTCGTGACGGTAACGAAAGACGGCACCATAGATTGGGACATGATTGTTATGCAGCTGCGCGAATACATTCGCGAGTGGCTCATGGACAATGAGATTGCGGTTTCTACAGTGCCCGCAGAGCTTATGAGCAGAAGTGCGGGTATGATAGAAGAAGCTAAAACAGGTGGATCTACCCCGTCATCTGTTGACCGCTCGAAGTTCAAGCCTTCGGAATATGATGATGCCATTATGGCGTTGTTGGAAGAGTTTGTTCGTCCAGCAGTAGAAGCAGACGGAGGCGCGATTGATTTCGTAGGTTACGATGAGAAGAAAGTTTTTGTGGAAATGAAAGGTTCTTGCGCGGGCTGTCCTTCATCTTCAGCAACCTTGAAGGGTGGAATTGAAAACCTTTTGAAGGCGAAGCTTCCGAGTGTAGTTGAAGAAGTAATTTCAGTTTAAGGAAATATTCTGCTAAGATTATCGTTTCACCAACGCTCATGAAGAAAAGCCTCCTTTCGAAAATTGTTCTTGCAATTGCTCTCTTTTGCGCGTCGCAATTCGCGAACGCACAAGTGGCTCGCGTGTATGTGAACGAATTCTTGCAGATTGGTGTTGGTGCGCGTGCGATGGGCATGTCGCAAGCGCAGGTGAGCAGCGTGAACGATGTAACATCGGGTTACTGGAACCCTGCCGGATTAATGGGCCTTGGAAATAAGCTAGACGCGGCAGTCATGCACAGTGAGTCTTATGCCGGTATTGCGAAGTACGATTATGCAGCGGTGGGTAAAAGACTTGATTCAACTTCTGCAGCCTCGTTCTCGCTTATTCGTTTTGGAATCGACGATATACCGAACACGTTGGACTTATATGATCCGAACGGAAACATAGATTATTCAAGGGTTACAACATTCAATGCCGCTGATTACGCGTTCTTGTTTTCTTATGCGAAGAAGGGCGTTCCTTTCATTCACAAGCCATGGGCAAGTCGCGTAAACATTGGTGGAACAGCTAAGATTATTTACAGACAGATTGGAGACTTTGCGCGTTCATTCGGATTCGGATTTGATTTAGGTGCTCAGTATCAAGGAAAGCATTTGTGCCTCGGAGCTGTTGTTCGCGATGCAAGTTCAACGTTTAATGCGTGGTCATTCAGCTTAGGTTCAACCGCCACTTCAGTCTTTCAACAAACAGGAAATACACTTCCGAAAAACGGATTGGAGATTGCTTTGCCGCGTGCCATTTTAGGCGCGGGATACAAATTCAACAAGGAAAAAATTTCATTTTTGGTGGAAGGAAATGCAACCATCACAACAGACGGACAGCGCAATTCGCTCGTGTCTGGAAATGTATTTAGCATAGATCCAAACGTTGGATTGGAAGTCGGATATTCAAACACAATCTTTTTCCGCGCAGGTGTTGGAAACGCACAGCGCGTCAAGGATTTCGGAGAAGAGTATGTTACCTATCAGCCGAACATTGGAATAGGCATTCGCCTTCGAAAAATGTTTATTGATTACGCATTATCAGACGTTGGAAATTCTTCCGACGTTCTCTACAGCAACGTTTTTTCGCTGAAGTTTTCGCTTTAGTTATTCAACAATGAAGCGCTCACTTTCGTGAGTAGTTTGCCCTTCAGCATGCAGAACATAAATTCCTTTTGGAAGATTTAACTCCAAAGGTTGCGTGTGCATTCCACCAGGTATGTTCCATTTCGATTCGTAAACTTCTCTGCCGCTAATGTCGGTTACGGTAACAACCGCTTTATCGAAGCGCTCATTGAACGTTTGCACATTGAAGGTTCCGTTGTTCGGATTCGGGAAAACACTGAATTGTTGTTGAACAAAATGCTGTTCTTCCATGCCCACATTCGGTGTAACAACAATGTTTTCATCGCCCGGCAAATAGTAGGTGTAAGCGAAGAATACAATCATCATTTCATCACCCGTTTGTTCACCGGCCGTCACCAATTGCGGAGGGCTGTTCGGATTGAATGGATTCGCGGAAGTGTTGTCGTAGAAGGCCTCTGCGCGAAGATTCGTGTTTTGAGGAATATGAATCAACTGCGGATAATTGTAGGTTAACTGCCAACGGAAATCCCAAGAAGGCACGCTAATCAAGGGTTCTGTAGAGCCATCGGGAAGTTCAGCCCAACTGCTAATGCTTCTTCCAATTAAGTGCATGTGGGGGAAAGTTCCTATTAAGGTAACATCTGCAGGCACAGTATAGGTTTCCGTGAAAGTAGATGTTTGATTCGCGAGCACATAAAGGAAGTTTTGATCGAGTATGCCCGGCCCATGATTTAAGATAGGGTTGTACCAAACTTCTCGCGGAGTTGGGTCGTCTGAATAATGCAGGTTAATGGTGGTTTGATCAGAAAGGCCTAGTGTTCCAGCTGGGTAGTGAAATTCAACAAGGAAATCGCCACCCGCTTCCAAGCGTTGCGCGAATCCGAAAGGCACCCACAAAGGTCCACCTCCTGGCGCCCAGGCAGAAAGGAATTTCGCTCCGTTGACAATGCTTCCACCGGTAGACTGAAATCCATCCCCAGGATCGTTCGCATCGAGTGTAGCTCCCGCTCCTGTTGGATCGTAAGAGATTACAACATGGTGAACAATTTCTGCGTTTCCTGGAATAATTTCAATACCATCGATCCAACCATCTTGCGCCAATCCGCTTGGAATAACAAAAGTTCTGTAGTAGTCGCTGTTGGTTGCAGGTGAAGTGTAGTTTGGAGTTGAATACGTTTGGTCAACGGAAATTAATTGTGAACTGTTGGTGTAAACCGGGGCGGCAGGTGCAAGCGCTAAATCGCCGCTGGCTGCGCCTCCAACAATCCAGTCTTGAATGGCTTGCTTTTCAGCCACCGTTAATACGTTTTCTCCAACGAAGTGTCTGTAGTTCGGATCGGCAGGCCATGGCGGCATTATGCCGGAAGTTATTGCGCCCAGTATTCCCGCTTGACTGTTGTACGCATCGTCGTAGGTTATGAATGAGGAAGGAGCAATTCCTCCGCTATGATGACAAGTGGTGCAATGATCAAATAGAATGGGCGCTACATTTTCGCTCCAAGTTACTTGCGCAAATGCTCCAATTGAGCTGATAGTAGCGGCGAAAAGAAATACAAGTTTTTTCACGTTGAGTATTTTAAGGTGGAATAAAGCTAATCAAATTTTAATTAAGAAGAGTATAAAAGGGGAAGGTTTATTGCAATTGCAATGTTTATTTCTTCAACACCGAAATGTCTTTCCAACAGAAATAATAATCATCTTGCAGTTCGTGAAACCTTTGTTGGAAATACAAAATTTAAGAGTGGCCTTCAACAACAAAATTGTTGTGAACGCCCTGTCCTATGGGCTTTTCCCAGGAAAGATAACAGCTGTTGTGGGTGAATCTGGAAGTGGAAAATCGGTAACCGCTATGTCGTTGCTCGGGTTACTTCCAACAAAAAATTTAACGTTTCCTTCCGGAGAAATTTTTCTTTCAAGTGAATTATTGGGGAAGGAAGATCGAACGGTGAAGCCCACAGATGAGGTTTTGGTTTCCTTGCGCGGAAAGAAAATTGCGGTGATTTTTCAAGAACCCATGACGGCGCTTAATCCGGCGATGACTTGTCAGCAGCAAATGGAGGAATGCCTTCAACATGAAAATAAAGAAGTACGAAAAGCCAAAGTATTATCGTTGTTGGAAGAGGTTGAAATGCCAGACCCAACAGGCGCGTTGAAAAAATATCCGCATGAGTTTTCGGGCGGACAACGCCAACGTATTATGATTGCCATGGCTCTGGCTTCCGAGCCACAAATGCTCATTGCAGACGAACCAACCACAGCCCTAGACCCTTCCGTGCAAGCGTCCATTTTAGCGCTCATTAAGAAATTGAAAAATAACCGCAACATGTCGGTGCTTTTTATTTCTCACGATTTGCATGTGGTGAAAGAAATTGCAGATTTCATTGTGGTTATGAAGGCTGGAAGTGCCGTTGAACAAGGCAATGCAGAGGAAGTCTTGAATCATCCACAGCACGATTATACAAGAGGACTACTCGCTTGTCGACCTTCGAAATCTTCGAAGGGAAAGAGTTTGATTACGTTGGGAAACGATCGGGATGAAAAGCAGTATTCATTTTCCACCAATGAAAATATTTTATTGCGGGTTGAAGGGTTGACGAAAATTTATCCGGGGCAAACAATCCCTGCCGTGAATAACGTTTCCTTCGATATTAAACAGGGTGAAACCCTTGGTTTAATTGGCGAAAGCGGATGTGGAAAGACTTCGCTGAGTCGCATGCTTATGGGACTTCTTGCGCCTACAAGCGGAAAGGTTTGGTTCGAAGCAGAGCAACTTATTGGAAATGAAAATTCCTTTCCGAATAAATTTCGAAGAGACATTCAAATGGTTTTTCAAGATCCATTCGCTTCGTTAAATCCGAAGTTGAAAATTGAAGACATGCTCCTCGAACCCTTGTACATTCATAAAATTGGAAGTACAAACGCTGAACGAAAAAAGCGCGTTGAATATTTATTGAATGCTGTTGGAATGCCCGCCGATACTGCTCAGCGGTATGCGCACAATTTTTCAGGCGGACAACGTCAGCGAATAGTTATTGCTCGGGCATTGGCCACCAATCCGAAATTAATTATTTGCGATGAAGCCGTTGCTGCCCTCGACGTATCAGTTCAAGCGCAGGTGCTGAATTTGTTAAACGATTTGAAGGAAGAGTTTGGATTGACCTATTTATTTATTTCTCACGACATGCCGGTGGTCTATCACATGAGCAACAATGTTATGGTTATGCGGAAAGGTGAGTTGGTGGAAAAAGGAAGCACGGAAGAAGTTTTCCTTCAACCTGAAAACGAATACACACAACGACTGATGAGCATTGCTAGTCTAACGTGATAATGGTCACTACATAGCTTTCACGAAGAACTATCTTTGCACTATGGAACTAACTATTGCCCTCGGATTTTTCGGAGCACTGCTCATGGGCTTTGTGTTGGGCGTGCTTGGCGGTGGCGGCGCAATTCTTACCATTCCCATTCTGGTTTATTTGTTTGGATTCGATTTAAGATCGGCAGTTGTTTCGTCTTACGCCATCTTGTTTTTCAGTTCAATTGTTGGTGGAATTCAAAGTCGAAAAGAAATTGAATGGCGTTTGGCCTTGTTGTTTGCTGCTGTTGCCGCGGTCTTCATAGCATTAACCAAATTCTTAATCCTTCCTATTTTACCTAAAGAATTTTTTGTTTTCGGTTGGAAGGTTTCAACGCAAAGCATTTTGCTTTTGTTGTTTGTAACCATCATGTACATTGTGGCCTACAAACTCATGAATCCGAAAAAAGCGAAAGGCAAAGGACTTGTTTCTTTGGCTCTGAACGCTGCTGTTGTAGGGGTGTTAGGATCTCTCATTGGCGTGGGCGGAGGATTCCTGATTGTCCCGGCTATTTATGCGTATCGCAACACTACGATGTCTGCGGCCATTGCTTCAACCTTCGTGGTGATTACACTGAACTCGGCCTCTGGATTAGCGGTTTCTTATTCAGAATTGAACACGTTGAATTTCTCCATTCTTCTTCCCTTTTTAGGTCTGGCGGTTGTGGGTGTTGTTGTTGGAACAATACTCTCTAAAAAATGGTCCGACGCGCTATTGCGAAAGTCCTTCGTTGTACTTTTGCTGGCCGTGGGAACGTATATGTTAACGAAAGAAATGATTGAGATACTATGAAAATTGAACAGATTTACACCGGATGTTTAGCGCAAGGCGCTTACTACATTGAAAGCAATGGTGAGGCGGTTATTATTGATCCGCTTCGCGATACCAAAGCATACACAGATAGAGCAAACGCTTCGGGCGCGAAGATTAAATACATTTTGGAAACGCACTTTCATGCCGACTTTGTAAGCGGACATTTAGACCTTCAAGTCTATACAGGCGCTACCATTGTTTTCGGTCCGAATGCAAAAACCGAATTCATTTCGCACATTGCTACTGACGGAGAAATTCTTCAAGTTGGAAGTTGCACGATTGAAGTGTTACACACGCCTGGGCACACCATGGAAAGCACGTGTTACTTGCTTCGCGATGAAAACGGAAAGCAAGTAGCGGTATTTTCGGGAGACACACTTTTCATTGGAGATGTAGGAAGACCGGATTTGGCGCAGAAAGCAGGTGAATTGACGAAAGAAGATTTAGCTGGATATTTATTTGACAGCTTAAGAAATAAGTTAATGCCTTTGGACAACGACATTACGGTTTATCCTGCGCATGGCGCGGGCTCTGCTTGCGGAAAGAACATGAGTAAAGAAACCTTCGACACCTTGGGTCATCAGAAGGAAGTGAATTACGCGTTGCAAGACATGACGAAAGATGCATTTATTCAGGAAGTTACTGCGGGTCTATTGCCTCCGCCGTTTTACTTCCCTGAGAATGTGGCTATGAACAAAAAAGGTGTTTCTTCGCTGGAAGGTGTCGTTCAACATTCATTGAAGCCTTTGTCTGTAGAGGCATTCACGGTATTGATGGAAGATGATAGCGTGTTGCTTCTAGACGTCCGCGGTCCGCAAGTATTTTGCAAAGGCTTTGTTCCAGGTTCAATAAACATTGGATTGAAAGGCGATTTCGCTCCTTGGGTTGGAACATTAATTACAGACATGAAGCAACGCATAGCTTTAGTCACTGAGCCGGGCCAAGAAGAAGAAGCAATTACGCGATTGGCGCGTGTGGGTTACGACGGTGTTGTTGGATATTTGGAAGGCGGATTCGAGTCGTGGGATAAATCGGAAAAGGAAATTGATCAAATCGAAAGCATTTCGGCCGATGTGTTTGCGGAATTGGCTTCAGACAAAAAAGTGAACACCATTGACGTTCGCAAACCAACGGAATTCGAAGCAGAGCACTTGGAAGCCTCCACCAGCGCGCCTCTTCATGAATTGAATCAGCATATGAGCGCCTTCAAAACAGGAGAGAACAATTATATTCATTGTGCAGGTGGTTACCGCAGTATGATAGCGGCGAGCATTTTGAAAAGCCGCGGAATACACAATGTCATTGACATTGCGGGTGGTTACAACGCTATTTCGAAGACCTCTTTACCGAAAACCAATTTCGTTTGTCCGAGTACGCTATAACCTTTGGTTTGTCGTATATTTGTGCATCTAAAAATTAAGTCATGGGAAAATTAGGTTGGCCAGAGATTCTTTTAATTCTAGCGGTAGTAATGTTGTTGTTTGGTGGAAAGAAAATTCCAGAAATGATGCGCGGTCTAGGAAAAGGAATGAAGGAATTCAAAGACGCTAGCAAAGGAGAGGGTTCTTCTGCAGACTCTTCTTCGGATTCAGACAAGATTGAGAATAAATAACATCGAGTTCCAATGGTGTTTCATTCGTTGAAGGAAGTTCAAACCGAACTTTCCTCAAATTCCATTACGTTAAATAACGTTGTTTCTCAATACCTTCAAAACATTGAAGCGCGCATGAATTTGAATGCGTTCATCGAGGTTTGGGGAGATGAGGCGCTCGCGCAAGCCGAGCTTATTCAACAAAAAATAGACAATGGAACCGCGGGTAAACTTGCGGGAATGGTCATTGCCATTAAAGATAACATCTGTTATAAAAATCATAAAGTTTCGGCATCATCTAAAATCCTCGAAGGATTTGAATCGTTGTACAGCGCAACTGTTGTAGAACGCATTCTTGCAGAAGACGCCATTATCATTGGGAGATTGAATTGCGACGAATTCGCCATGGGTTCTTCCAACGAAACATCGTATTACGGTCCTGTAAAAAATCCATTGAATGAAAATTGTGTTCCAGGCGGATCTTCCGGCGGAGCATCTGCAGCAGTAGCTGCCGATTTTTGTTTAGCCGCGTTGGGCAGCGACACGGGAGGATCTATTCGTCAGCCCGCTTCCTTCACTGGAATAGTAGGCATGAAACCTACGTATGGCGCGGTTTCTAGATACGGACTTATTGCCTACGCTTCAAGTTTCGATCAGATTGGTCCAATGACTAAGTGTGTGGAAGACGCAGAATTATTATTGAAAGTTATTGGAGGTCCAGATGCATACGACAGCACCACCTTACTGGAAGTCCTTCCGGAAGCGTCAGTTCGCGCAAGCAAACCCAAAATAGCTTATTTGAAAGAAGCGGTGGAAAGCGAAGCTGTTCATCCGGAAATTCGTGAACGCATCAATTCAATCTTAGAGAAATTAAAATCGGAAGGATATGTGGTTGAACCAATCTCTTTCCCGTATTTAGATTATATGGTTCCCGCGTATTACGTGTTAACCACAGCAGAAGCTTCTTCTAACTTGGCGCGCTTCGACGGAATTAATTACGGTTACAGAAGTAAAGAAGCGAAGGGAATTGACGAGACCTATAGAAAAAGCAGAACCGAAGGTTTTGGTCGCGAAGTAAAAAGAAGAATTTTGCTAGGGTCGTTCGTGTTGAGTTCTGGCTATATAGATGCCTATTATGGCACGGGACAACGCGTGCGCCGCGTGTTGCAAGAGAAGACAAAAGCTATTTTCGATCAATACGACTTCTTACTTTCTCCAACCTGCACAGATGTAGCCTTTGAATTTGGCGCGAAGTCGAAGGATCCGATTTCAATGTACATGCAAGACATTTTCACGGTGCATGCAAACCTTACCGGGAACCCTGCGATATCTATTCCATGTGGAAAAGAGTCAAAAACAGGCCTTCCATATGGCCTTCAAATTACCGCTCGTCACAAAGAAGACAACGATTTGTTTGTCTTTTCAAAATCGCTAGAGGCCTTGGTTTCTTAGGAGATACTATTTTTTCCCTACTGCAGTGTTCACAATTGTCTTTGCCCAATATTGGAAATAAATCAATTTTTTCGGAAATTGTATCCGAAATGCAAGGGCAATATATTCCTATAAACGGAGTTGCCCTTTATACTAAAGGGAAATCATGATGAAAAAATTAGTTACAGTATTACTGGGCGTGCTTATGTTTTGCAACGCAAAGGCGTTGGAATTTCCGAAGGACACCCTTCAAGATAGACAAGTTACGGCATTGAAGAAAGAAGAAATAGATGAAATCGACAGAATGTTGGTGGCGAGCTATTTGAATCACTTTTGTTTTTCTTCAGACCCAAACATTCAGAACGCGTTTAATTACGATCCGGATCACGTGCCATCATTTCCAGAAGAGCTAACTCGCGAGCGACTTAAAATACTCGACAGAGAGAGTCCGTTTGATTTGGTTTACAACGACAATGTCCGCGATTTCATTGCCTTATATTCATTACGCAGAAGAGATGTTACTTCGAAAGTGTTGGGCCTAGCGCAGCTTTACTTTCCGCTTATTGAAGATGCCTTAGCGAAGTACAATATTCCTCTTGAGTTAAAATACTTAGCTATTGTTGAGTCGGCTTTGAATCCGACAGCTATTTCTCGTGCGGGAGCAGCCGGACTTTGGCAATTTATGCCAGGCACTGGGAAAATGTATGGCTTAGACATTACCAGCTACCAAGATGAGCGCTTCGATCCAATTAAAGAAACCGAAGCGGCTTGCAAATACCTGCGTTTTTTATACAACACGTTTGGAGATTGGAATCTAGCTCTTGCTGCATACAACAGCGGACCAGGCAATGTGAACAAGGCCATTCGTAGAGCCGGTGGAAAGAAAGATTTTTGGGCCATTAAACAATTCCTTCCAAAAGAAACACAGGGGTATGTTCCGGCGTTTATTGCTGTGAATTACATTATGAGTTATTCCACGGAGCATAATATTTTCCCAAAGAAGGCATCGGTTTCTTATTTTGAAACAGACACGATACATGTAACTGCAAGAGTTGATTTCAATGTGGTTTCCAAGACGTTGAATTTACCCATTGAAGAAATTACGTATTTGAATGGGACATATAAACTCAAAGAAATTCCGGACAACGGGAAGAAGCATTATTTAATGCTGCCCGTGGAGAAGGTTGGAGATTTCTTGGCTCATGAGAAGGAAATCTATGCAGCAAGCGATATTAGAAAACCAGAGCCGGAGCCTGCTCCAGAACCTTCAGACACCGCATCTGTAAAAAAGGAAGTGGAGCAAACCACAAAAGTGATTTGGGAAGACCAATGGAAGACTCATAAAGTGAAGAAAGGAGAAACGTTGAAAGGAGTGGCTAGTAAGTATGGGGTTTCATCTTCTGATGTAAAAAAATGGAATAAGTTGAAATCATCTTCCTTAAAGGCAGGCCAAAATTTGAAAGTAAAGGTCAAGGTTAAAAAGACTATTACTATTCCGAAGGTCACGGAGGAAAGTGAACCAGAGAAAAAGTCAGAACCAAAGACCGAGGTTAAGCCCGAGAAAACAACTCCGCCAAAATCAACGACTCCTAAAGTAACAACCCCGAAGGTAGACCCACCGAAGGCGGCGGCTCCCAAAGAGGAATTTATTTATTATACTGTGAAAGCTGGCGATAACTTATCAAGCATCGCCTCGAAACACAAAGTTTCAGTAGACTCAATTATCAAGCTGAATAAGGGCATTAACGCGAATAAAATAAAATCAGGACAAAAACTAAAAATCAAAAAGAAATGATAAAAGAGGGTGCCACCGTTGAGGTGAATTATGAGCTATTCATCGACGATGAAAATGGGGAATTGGTAGAAGCAACCAAAGAGCAAGGACCAATGAAGTTCACGTTTAAGGTTGATCCAATGATTGAAGGCTTCGAAAAGGGGCTAGAGGGATTGAAAGCTGGCGATGCGTTTAGCATTAGCATTCCATGCGCAGAAGCTTATGGAGAAGAGCAGGAAGAGTATTACATGGAGTTTCCTAAAAGTGATTTCATGGAGGAAGACGGAGAGTTCGATGAAGAGTTATTCGCTGTTGGTGAAGTTATTCCAATGGAAACTCCAGAAGGACACCAAGTACAAGGTGTTGTTGAAGAAGTTAAATTGAATTCTGTGGTTATTGACTTTAACCATCCGTTGGCTGGTGAGAATTTATTCTTCAAAGGTCACGTGGTTTCTGTATCATAA
>Ga0304730_1000054_pt1 | contig 137175 bp, 132 predicted proteins | sample M_130628_MF_Meta_FD_190474 | JGI IMG/M metagenome (GOLD analysis project Ga0304730, IMG submission 190474) | Freshwater microbial communities from Lake Montjoie, Canada to study carbon cycling - M_130628_MF_MetaG (v2) (version 2) | ecosystem: Environmental > Aquatic > Freshwater > Lake... | reverse complement strand
CGTCGCCCCTACGGAGGGGCCTGGCCCTGCCAAGTTCGGCGATGCGGAGAGCCCCGCTGGCTGCTACCCGCGTGACCAGCTGACACCTGGCGAGCTCCTGCCCAAGGACATGAACTCCGTCTGGGCGCAGCAGAACCCGATGGGCACTGGCTCGCTGAAGGGCAAGAACTTCCTCTCGGCTGGCGCCCTCATTGGCGTCAACACGGTTGGCCAGAGCATGCGCAATGCGAACTACCAGCTCCGCTCTGAGCCCGCGAATCCGCAGGTCCCCGTGTCTGTTTTCAACAACAGCACAATCGAGCCTGACGTCAATCGCCGCAACTTCGAGGTGAGCTAAACCAGTGGTTATTTGATTTAAATTAAAACGTTTTTAGAGTCTAAACATGTTTTACTAATAGAGAAGACGATGTCTGATTATTCAGACCTGTTATCACACGCTTTCAAAAAAATGAATACAATCTTTGGTTCCTCCTCATTTCCCATAGTTGATGTTCAGTCAAGGATTGACGGTAAAACCTACAAGGTTCGTGATATGCCCGACAAACAAAGGGCGGCGGACATGCTCGCAGAGCTTCGTCTTCGCATGAATAAACTCAAAATTCACGTAGAGTCCAAGTTTCCCGACAAGCCCCAGGTTAAAATGCTCGCCAAGAACTTCAAGGCTGAGCCGAGTCGTCTCTTCGAGTCAACGCCTGATGCAGAATACACGAGTTACAGTGTGAATAAAGGCGAGGCTGTGCATTTCTGTCTTAGACAGAGGGGCGATGATGCCGATGAGAAGCTTGTTGAGAGTGATGTCATGACTTTCGTAGCCATACACGAAATGGCGCATATGATTACGGAGTCCGTGGGACATGGTCCAGACTTCTGGAACAATTTTGGCTGGCTTCTTCGTGAGGCAGAGGCGATTGGTGTTTATAAGCACCGCGACTTCCGTGAGCACCCTGTCTCTTATTGTGGCATGAAAATCACAGATCAGCCCATCTATGATGCTAAGAAGGATGGTGGTGACATTTCCATAGGAACGGTTTCATAATAAGTAATATATGCTTTTATATCTAAAAGTTTTTAGAGAGTAAAAGCAGATGTCGGAAGAACAAGCTCCGGCCTTAGCAGACACTGCGGCATTAGCAGACGCTGCGGCTACAGCAAATACAAGTATCGCAAAAATAATTGAAAATATAACCCGCCCTCAGCCCATCGCGAGTTTTTACAATTCAGAGAAGAGGCTCACAGTTATACTTCACAGAAACGCCGCAGACCCTGGTAAAGATATTCAACTACCCGCCAACGCAGTCATTCCCTTCTTACGTATCTATGATCTCAAACTCGCCATTTTCAAGCATCTAAGAGACAATGAAATTGCGGCTGGCGCTAGACTCTATCCAGAATACCAGTTCCTCTCCTTCTCCCAAGTTGCTGGAACATGCAAGGCCATAGATTTTCACTGGGTTGTTCCTGGACAAAAATATGCGATTCAGCTGGCGAAGCCGTTTGATTCCAAGAGAGCTAAGCGCAAGGCAACCGAATTCGTTGACGAAAACGGCACGAAGCGGCTCTTGACACTGGTTGATAATGGGAAACTGCTAATTGAAAACGCCCTTTCCAAGATAAATGAGCTCCATCTCTATTTGTATGACGATATGAAGGAGTGGATCGGCGAGCCATCCGAGTTAAAATGGAATGGGTTCCTTCACCCCTATTTTCCCGAACTCTCTTATGAGTCAGATGAACTTGATAAGAAGAGACTGGAGAAGCGCTATCAACGCTTTCTAAATACTGTCTCCCTCGTGGACAACTTGAATAAGTTATTCACAGAGGAGCTTGACATTCGCTTTACAGGTGTTCGCCGCCTCCAGATGCGGTGGCAGAAACCGCCCAGTGAACGGAAGAGCCGCGACATTGAATCCATTTTCTATGCCAGCCCTGTTACAACTGCAAGACCCTACATGCGTCTGATGCCGAATAAGGGAACATCTGTTACGAAGCTCCATTTACAAGAGGATAATACACCGGATGCGGATTTGGCGCGTGTTATCAAGCAGTGGACCCGCGAGAGAAACCCCAACCCTGAGAATGATTATATGATGGCGAAGTGCGTTCTCAAAGCGGGCGAATCCCAGCAAAATCCTATCTACGCCACACTCCGCTTTGGCTACGCGCACAAGGAGGAATATGCCGATATTACTGTGCTACCGCCGAAGGGCGTTCGGAAATTAGATACTCTATTTACAGAGACCGACCGCGATGGCCGCACGAAGATGATTGTCACGAAGTTTACCAGCGGAATTGATAAGCTTCCGCATGCCAGCCTACCTGTCTATTTACAAAGCGCGAGTATTGACTATATGATCCAGCTTCCAGCTAAACCCATCTTCACCAAGGCCAATCTCAAAGCCCGCCTGACGAAGTTCCTTCCGTTCTTCCAGGAAATTCCGCCACTTCCTGGTGTCCAGCCTGCCGCGATGCTCCGCTACAAATGCGTAGACAACTTCACAAATGAGGGGCGCATTGGCTCCTTTCTTACACAGTATGCGAATCTCAAACTTGTCAAAGGTGAAACGGACACCGCCATCTTATCCGTCTTAGAGGATGAGTTTCAGCTTGATACAGATACAGCACAGCAGGCTCTGGGCAATTGGCTCAGGTCGCGCGGAGAGGTTGTGGTGGGCACGGAGGGTGACACAGTGGATGTAAACAATACTGGTATTGATATTGCGATTTTTGCACAACATCCCTTCTTCTCATTTCATCTCCACAATGTCACCTCTGAAACAAACCTGCAGCGCGTGCTCAACCTCTTGTCACTCTTATTCACGGCCTCAGACGAAAGTCTCCGTGTCTCTGCAAAAGTTGCGGAGAAAATCAAGGCGGTGGAGGCGGCCGCGGTGGAGGTCGAGATTGAGGAAAAGAAGGAGGCTGAGGCGGACACAGATGCAAATGCAGATGCAAATGCGGGTGAAGAAGGGTTGCCATCAGGCGACGATGATTTCTGGAAACAGTTTGCCGCCACAGAGGGTGAGCCGCTTGAAGAGGAGGTGCGGAATGAATACTTACAGCCAAAGGAGGAGACGGTGGACGCGCCACCCGTTGCTAAAGTGGTTGCACCAGTAAAAGCAGAAGCAAAAGAGCAAGAAGAAAATAATGCAGCCCTCGCTCCTGCCCCTGAGGGAAAAATCATCGCTGACTTCTTCCTCTCCAAGCTCAAGGAGGCCGACAAGAATCTGTTTGATTACACCAAGACGCATCCGTCTCTCAAAAAATATGTGAGTATGTGCGCAGCCAATGTGACTCGCCAGCCCGCGGTTGTAAGCAGGGCCCAGTTCCTGGAGATGAGAGACGAAATCTATGAAGAAGACCTCAACTCTGATCCACCCCGTATTGCGTTTGTAGAATATCCTATTCAGAAGGGCAAAAAGCCTCTCGCCCGCTCCGAAAAGGACTATGAGGAGGTCTTCTTCTTTCTTCGGTTTGGCACGACTCCCCAGAAAAAGGCCGAGAATTACTATGTATGTTCGAAGTATTTCTGCGGACGCGACGAACTGATTCTCTTAGAGAAGGATTTCAAGGGCACGAAGTTGCGCCGCCCTGTGGCAGGTGAGGGAGGCCGCGAACGAACCACGAAGGCGCCGAATACATGCCCCTTCTGTGAGGGAAAGCCGGTTGTGAATCGGCGCAATCCTGGTCTGAACGAGACGGTCCTTATACGCCAGGAGGCCCCAAAAACACAGGGCGGGGTCTATCACAAGTATGTTGGCTTCTTGAAGAAGACGCCGCACCCCGAGGGTTTTCATCTCCCATGCTGCTTCATAGATAATGACGCGATTACCGAGGATGACAAATACTTTGACAAGTTCAGAGATATTCGTCAGGCGGTTGCCGTTGAGGCGGCGGCACCAGTTGCCGATGCCCCAGCACCGGCCCCTGAAATCCGCAAGCGCGACGAACCCATGTTCCCCCAGCAACCGTATATTGCGTATATGGCCCGCGCCTTCACCAAATACATTGTGGGGTCCGAGAAACTTCCTCTTGAGATTGACGAGATAGAGGGTCCCCAGATCGGCCTTCTTCCACCGGTTCTCGATGAATATTTCAAACAGGACATCTCCAACTTTATCAATCCGAAGACGCCCCACAAGCTCAAGCCTGACGCCGAGGGATTCTTGCGCATTGGCGTTGAGAATCGCGCCCGTTTCAAGACTGACAGCTTTATGGCCGCGATTGCGCCCTTCTATATGCAGCGCAGTGCGCGCGAGATGAAGGCGCTCATCAAGCAGTCCCTCCAGACGCAGCCGGCCGTCTTCTTCCAGCTCAACTATGGCAACTTCCTCTTGGAATATTATGATATCCATATGAAAACTCCGCCAGTTGGTCTCATGCAGCGGTGGCTAGAAGGGACTGACATCAATAACTGGGGCGGCCTCCTCCAGATCCCTGGCCCCAAGAAGCGCAAGGTCGTTGAGCGCTTCTATATCAGCTATAACAGTTTCATGGGCTTCTTAGATTCTGAGAAGGGCTATAAAAAGGGCTGGGTTGAGAAGGATGATACGATGAAGGAATACAGACAACTCGCATCCCTTCTTGCACAGCCCGATTTCATTCTTCGTATGCCGAACATGGACGATGCAGAGGATGGTATGAGACCAGGAATCACGTTCATTGTTCTGGATATTGATGCTGGTGGCAAGCTCCATGTGCGCTGTCCGCCTTATGGATTTAACAAGGGTGTTCATGCAAATAATGACGTCGCATTCCTTCTTCATCACCACTCTGGCGTCTGGGAGCCGATTTTCCACGTTATGAATGGAAAATACACACTCTTCTTTCAGCAGGGGTGGAAGAAGGATGCGGAGGAGATTAACTGGCCCAAGATTGTGAAGGAGCGAAAGCGCGAGTTCGAATCTATCTGCGTCGCGGATCCCAGACTCTCGTATGCGAGTCGCCAGGTTGGCAAGAAAATGCTGGTCCCCTCTAGCGTCTTATATAATAAAGTTACAGCAAATGAGGATGTAGAGTTTAACGGCATTCTGCGCGACCCCTACAATCACTTGGCCGCGCTCGTATTTAAAACGACAAACGGGCTCATACCTGTTCCGTGCGTTGACGATGGTCACTTGTTTCCAGCAACAACCATATACTTGGACTGGGGCGATCTGAATCCCACCGCGGCTCCCAAAGACATCTTGGAGTTTTATGAGACATATATCACAAATGAGAGAGAGTTTCAGACATTGAAGGGCGAACCCCTCTATAAGCCGGTCCAAGTCTGGTATCAGAGAGAGGGTGAAAAGGCGAGGATTTTTGCCATGCTACTGAGAAACAACTCGATTCTGCCCATCAAGAGGAATTTACCGGTAACCCTCGTAAAGGAGGGCGACGCCTATTTTTACGTGAAGGATGAGTATACACTTCCAGCCATGGAGAAGTCTCCTGATGAACTGGAGTGGGAGATGAACAAGCAGATTCTCGGTCTCTCGCGGTCCGAGGCAGTCGTGCAAGAAGAAAAGCGGGATGCTGAGACTCTCACGTCCAAGGAGCTCTCGGACATTTTTGAACACCTGCGAATCACGTTTGCGAAATGGCTTTCAAAGAAGGAGGATACAGGCGAAGTCCGCAAGGAGCTTGAGAAGATTATATATGGCGACGACGATAGAGGTGTTCGCAGAACGTCGCTGGCCGAGAAGCGCAAGGAGCTGTATACATATCTGAGCAAGGATGTCTTGGGGTGGTTCTCAGACACGGATGCGGAGGGCCGCCCTACAATTCAGCGCGTTGACTGCACGTCGCTGGATAGGGGCACTTGCTCTGGCCGCTGTGTCTGGAATACGAAAGGGTCTGAGGGCCAGTGTCTTATTCATACACCCAAAGACAAGGTCGTAGAAAACCTAGACGTGGATATCAAATACTTACTCTTCTTCAAGCTCATTGAGGAACTTCTGCGATTTGCGGAGAAGCGGCGCGAACTCTTTGATGATGATGTGTCGCAGACTGGAACGATTGACCGGCGGATTGTGGATGGAGACCAGGAAATTCTCCCTGAAAACACGGCGGCGTGGTATGAGCGGTTGCGCGGAGACTGGGTGCGGTCTACCGAGGAGGCGCCGAGATACTTTGAGGAAATGTCCAGCGCGGTGGTAGAGGAGGTTGTGCCGCTGGATGAGGATACGAGTTTGCCTGCCCCGCTTGAGACCTTCTTGGATAAGGAGGACCGTGCCACCACTGCCATGCGCTTGTTGCGCGCCCCGATGGCTGAACTCTTTGCCATGATTCGGGCTGTGCCCGCCTCGGATGATGCATTTACGGAGGCGCAGCTTGATGAGCTCATGCGGACAACGAAGATGTCGGTCGCGCAGATAGACATAAGAACAGATCCGCCTACCCCCATCTTCAAGCAGTTTAAGTATAAGACAGAAACGGCCAAGTATTTCATTCTTGTTCTGACTGATTCAGGTCCGGCGATTCTTGTGCGTGACCCGGCTACAGGGGAGCTTCCTGTGTTTGCTGACCTTCCAAAGCAGGCCCAGAAGTATTTCATTCTCTCGGAGCGGAAGGTGGCTGGCGCGTTGCTGAGACGGCGGCTTGGTAAAAAACACGCCTCTTACTAGAATGGAGAACAATGCCAAAGCTGCCGCAGTGCGGAATTTAACAAATAAGCTGGGCCGCAAGCCGCTCGCGACCGAGGTGGCTGGCCTTCTCAAGACTCGCAAGCAGAAGAGAAATGAGGGCGCGTTTTTTAAGAATATTATGGCTGCGGCGGCTGTGAAGGCGGCTGGTAAGGACGCGCTCAAGGCGGCGAAGAAGGCCGCTGGTGATGAGGTCAAGGCGAAGCTGAAGGCCGAGACGAATGCGCAGAAGGCTGTTAAGAAGGCTGAGCGCAATGAGGAGCGCGCCTTTCAGAAGGCTATGAAGGCCCAGATTGCGGCGGTAAAGAAGGTGAATAACCCGAATAACTCAAAGACCGCCCGGCGCACAGCTAAGGCTGAGCTCAAGGCGGTTCTCAAGCAGAATGTGGCTGCTCGCAAGACGGCGCGGGCGGAAAAGAAGGCTGTGAAGCTGGAGGCGAAGGAAAGGGCCAAGGTCCAGTTCGCCCTCGCGGAGACCAGGGCCCGTAATAACCTCACGCGCACTCTTGGAAAGGCGCCGCAGATGGCGAATATCAAGCGTCTTGCTGGAATCCGCACGAGTGGTGTAAATCTGAGCACGAATGACTACATGCGTGTTAAGAAATACAGGAATACACTGAAGTCCAGGAGCCTGAACAAGCTTTTCAAGGAGAATATGGGCAATGTGGCTCCCGAGGTGGATGTATGTGCCCAGTGCGAACTGAAAAAGTTCCTCGAGCGGGAGGACTAGCCATCCACTGTGAGCGGGAGGACTAGTCTGTAATATCACACTCAGGATACGGCATAATCACCTTCTGCTTGCAACCGCCTCGCACAGCCCGCATCCGCGCCTTCATCATAATGCCGACCTCGTCGTCCATCCTGTTCAGCTGGAGGCGGCGGTAGTTCTTGTTGTCAGGGTGAAGAACAATCAGATACATATCATTGATTTTAAGACCATAGTAGGTCTCCAGAAACCAGCGATACACATTCAGCTGAAGACTGTAGTGCCAGTAATTCGTGTCGTGAAGATGGTCAAGCGGATACAGTGCACGACCTCCGAAGTCATTATTGACCTTGATATCCTTCGACCGCTTCCAGTCGTAAATCACATACGAATCGTCGGACTTGCGGTAGAAGATCATGTCAATACTGCCTGTCAGACGATACTCCTCGGCCCACACCTCCCACTCCGTCCTGAAGGGCACAAGGTCGTGACCATGATCTCGCCAGAAGTTCATAAAATAGCGCCACTCGGGCGTCTGCTTCGTCTCCTCCGTAACAAGGTGCTCAGCGCCATTCAGATACTGCTCAATAGACAAGTGCATTAGCGTTCCAGCGCCGCTCGCCTGCTTTCCGTTCTCGTCCCAGGCCGCCTTGATTTCAGACGCCGTCTTGCCGAACCACTTATTCTGCGCATTCCAGTTCTTGCCGCCCATCATCTTCTTAATCACAGCATCTGCATCAAAGTGGGGAAAGAACTCGTGTAGAAACTTCGTGACGCTGATATATCCCTTCGTCTCTCCCTTCACAGTATAGATGTGTGTAGGCTCGTCAAAGTGGACATGCTTGTCGCGCTCATGTTCGTTTACACGAGCAAGGCTCTGCCAGTCTGAGGGCATTCTAGATAACTATCTACAGAGCCTTTAACTCGCGCAAATATAAGAGGACGATGCCAGCCTTGCTTGTTAAATCTAGGAAGGAGTAGCTTACGTCACGAGTATCGCTGCTTATCAATTTTTCCGCATCCGCCCACCAGACTACTGGATACGCAGACCACGTCACGAGAGTCAGGGCTACCAGCGGAAGGCCCTCGGAAAACTGGAGGAGCTGGTAAACGATGGGGAGGAATGCGAAACAGCCCAGCCAAAACCAGTTCCACGCGGATTTCTCATTACCCTTCTCTAAATCCACTGCAGCAAAGTAGCCGCTGGCGATCATGAGCTGGTTGAGAAGAATCATGAGGGTCATGGTCCCCAGTGACAGATGATTCAGTGAAAAAATTAGCCAGAGCATGATGGGTGTCGTAAGGAACCATGAGAGATAGTGGGCCTTCTGTCTGTCTGGCGACTCACTTCCAGACAGATAGACATATTTTAGAGAGCTGATCGCTGGGATGGCAATGACGGCGGGGGATACACCTCGTCCGATCAAATATAAAGTAAAAATTCCCAGCATGGAGGCATTTGCTAGTTTCACCTGGCCCGCGATGCTCATTTCTGCTACTAGTTATGAATTAAAGATGCCCCTCGCACCCGCCTCAATCACATCATATGACACCTTACACCGCGAGGCGATATGTCCGATAAACCGGTCAAGAATTGGATCACGCTCGCCCATATTTTTCGTTTGCTCTGACATAAGTGTGAATGCTTCTCCTAGAGTCATGAAGCGTTTTTGCTTGGTGATATCGTCGCCCCAGTTTACGGCGCCTTCAACAGGAAGATTCGTATAGGCCAAATAGAAGGCTCTACTAATATGCTCGATATCATAGGGAACCGACGCTGTCACTGCCTCATGAACCGCTGAGATTATAAGAAGAGTATCCATGGTGAACTACATTGGAGCCAGCCGCCGCATTCATTTTTACTGGGCCGCGCTGCGCCGCCGCGCCAGAAACAAAAAAGACACTTCGGGAGCTCTTCTAGATGCCGTGCGCGTGTCAGATACCTGGGCCCGCATATCCTGAAAATAAAGAGTGGGGAACATTTGTCTGGACCATTCTTCATGGTCTGGGAGAGAAGGTTGGTAAGATTGTATCACCCCTCTTTGAAGCAGATGAGCGGCGTGCCTGGATTGCTCTCTTACAAGCAACCGGCCCTATGCTCCCTTGCGATGTCTGCCGCGATCATTACAAAAAATGGATACAAGAACATCCTGTTTCAAGTATTCATACTTTACCTTACAACCAGCTGAAAGGCTGGATAACAAGATGGCTCTGGGATCTTCATCATGATGTGAATATACGTCTTGCGAGAATGATAGAGCCAGCATATACTGACCTTCCAGCCCTCTATGGGTCTGTGAATATAGGAATGCAGTTCAAGCTCTTTGAGCTCATAGAAAAACGGGCGATTCAACAGTCGGGCGTTTCTCTAAATAACTGGATGGCGTGGGCCAAACAGTATCGCACTCTTATGGGAGTGTATGGACTCTAAGTTGGCATAATACCCACATAAAATAGTTGTCCGTCGGGATTATATAAACCATGACTGGGTGGAATGAGCTTAAGAGGTATAGAACCCATATTATCACGTATTTCATATTCTAATTTTGTCAAGGCGCTATCAAGCTTAGCATTTGTTTTATTTTTAACTATTAAATAATCAGGGGGGGTTTCTATAACAAATACGGTTTCTTCTGATTCCTCATGATACTTAGAAGGAAGTCCGGTTTCTCCAACAAACATAAATTTATACATACCACCCTCTTCAAGACTAACTTTTCCTTTAGAAAGTTTTTCTAAGAGTTCTTTAAAATCATCCGCTGTCTTCTTGGTAAGTTTTTCTTTAGAAAAAACAATAACTTTACAATCAATTGCTCCACCCTTCTGTTTTCTTCTGCGGGTTAAGCGTCTACGAGATTGACGTTTCATTCTATATCTTCCCAGGAAATTTTGCCAGGCTCATGAGAATCTCACCCACCTTGTTGTCCCCTTCGATTGTTCCGTCATCGCGACGGATGCCGCCCATATTCGTCGCCGCACCAGGCGTGTAGAACAAGAGGATCTTCCCCTGGTTCCGCACCGCCTCCACAATACGCCGCAGGCGTGCATCCGTCTCCCATCGCTGCGTGAGACCGTCGCGGAGAACTTGGTCCTTCGCAGTCGCCCATTTCGCCTCATCAAAGACGCCCTTATACTTCTTCACTGTGGCGGCACGCATTGCCGCCTTCACATCCTTTGACTCATCCTCTAAGAGCGCATAGTCGCGGTCCTCAGGAAGAGGTTTCGTGCCGCCATCAGTCTCCGTGAGCCGCTGGCCCACATACTGCTGGTGGATTGAGCCGTTGCGACTGAACAGACTGATACCCGTCTGCGGGATTGTAGTCGCAAGCTTATACATCATTCCACCTATGTAGTGGTCAAGAGATGGATAGATGGTATCCCCATCCTTGAGGGGGAACGGCGCATTGGGCGCCAGCCAGCGACCTGCGCTCTTGTCTCCAATCTTGAGCTTATCCTGAAGAGCCGCGCGAGAGTAGAACTGGAACACTTCGCCGGCGCCAAAGATTTCGGATGCCTTGGGGGCTGCGTCGGATGCAACAGCTATCGTTCGGAGAGGGTCCGCGGCAACTGCTGGCTTAGCAACCGCATCTGAGATTGGGGCTAGCACAGGAAGAGGAGGTGCTGCGGCATTAGCAGCAGGTGCAGCTGCATTAGCGACAGGTGCAGCTGCATTAGCATTAGCAGCATTAGCGACAGGTGCTGCTGCATTAGCATTAGCGGCATTAGCATTAGCGGCATTAGCATTAGCGGCATTAGCAGGTGCAGCGACAGAAGCAACATTCTTAGGCGCAGTCAAAGAGGATACAATGCGAATCTTTGACTTCTTCGCCGTCGCTGCTGTCACAGGCGCGGCGGCCTCCTCGCTCGCGGCCACCTTCTCAGTCTTCCGCTTGAAGATAAACCACCGATTCAGATACGAGAACTGCTGAACCGCATCATTCATCTTATAACGATCCTTGTCATGAGACGCGCCGAAGAGGCCAGTGCTCGTCTTGAGCCCCAGCTCCGCACACTCCTTATCATCTAGTAACTCGCAGCCAATATCCGCCATCTTGGATTGAAGAAGCTTGAACGGCACTAGATACTCGCGGTGAGATGTGCCGATACTGATAAACTCCACGTCAATTCCCATACCAAAGGCATCGTCGCCCTCTGGAATTGCCTCCGCGTCATACTGCTTCGCAATTGACCACAACAACTTCTCCTTATACATGCCCGTCCGCCGGCCACCCATCGGCGTTGTCTTGAGCAAATCAAACACCTTCTCTCCGTCAAAGCAGCATCCAATAAAGAGGCCACCCAGCTTGAGACCGTCCGCGATATTCTGGAGAAGCCCGTCAAACGTCGCCTTCTTGTCAAAGAAGTAGTGAATAGCGAACATTAAGCTTACACAATCCGCGCCCGTCTTGAGTTTTGCCGTGCCTTCCCGTTCCACGAAGGGGGGGACGGGACCACTCGGCTTAATCCGGCCCATAACACTCCGCAAGATATCCTTCTCCTGTTCTGTCTCGCCTGCAGTTCCATCAATCAGCCGCTTGCTCGAATCCGCAATCGCGAAGATCATCGTGGGAACAGAGCCAGGCGGCGCCTTCGATACCGTCTCCAAATAGCGCCTATAAGCGCCATTCTCCGCATTCGTGATGTTGTCGCCGGCATTGTCGCATCCAAGAACGAAGGAGACGCCGCCGCGCCGCCACCGCTGCAAGTCCGCACCCTTGCCCACCGCCAAGTCCAGCACTGTCTTCCCCTTCTGCTTGAACGCCGCCCCATAGAGGACGCGCTCCTTAATCATCTTGTTGTGGAAATCGCGCATACCCTTCACGACCCGTAGATCCGCCTCTGTCGCCGTCCGCTCGAAATACTTGCGCCGAGCCGCGGCAGACGCCTCCTTCTCCGCATCCAGCGCCTCTGATTCCGCCTCACCCATCGTCTCCGAGCCTGACCGAATCATGCTTTCCGTGATAGGGTCGTGGATACTGTTCCATACACTCTCCGCCGTCTGGCTACTGTTGAGCGTGCGCCCAAGAATGCCGCGCTGCATACGCTCCGTCTTGTCCATGCGCACACGCAGAGGCTGCCATCTCCATCCAGGCGGCTGCGCAGGGTCATATGCCATCTCCACAATATTCTTGTCCTGGATCGGCTCCTTGGACTTTCCTGTCAGAACATAGTTCTCACCGGTATCAGGGTCCGTCTCCATCTGTAGATAGCAGACGCTCGCCATCGTATCGGCATAGTCTGCAGGATTGAAAGGAACAGGCCTGTAAGCCGCACCCTTGCGAGATGCGGGCTTAGGTCTGACCCCTTCGAGCACAGCCGCGCGAGGATTCTCAAACATCGCGTCAGTGCTGCTACCTACAAGAAGACGCAGCGTCTTGTAGGTCAACGTCTCACCCGAATCCGGCTTCACACCCACCGTCACTCTCTCCTCCTTACTGTCGGTGTAGTTCTCAAACTTCACCAAGAAGTCAATCGTGTTATCGTGGGCGGGCTTCCACTTGAACTGGTCTAGGAAGGCCGCCGCCTTGGGAATCGGCTTCGCGTTTGGCGTGAAGATGAGACCATCTGTGTTGTAGATGCCCTTGATATTCAGTGCCTGCGACGCGGCCAGGAAGATGGCCGAATCGCCCTCCTCCGCGAAGAAGAAGTTCTTCAGAATGACCTGGAGCTTCGTGGCGGCCGTGATGCCTGCGCCCACCACCGTCTTCTCATTCCACGTCGCAATCCACCGCTTCATGCTAGAATACCGAGTCTCTGCAGAGGCCTCTCGGCTATAGAAGGGAAGACCTGTCGCATCCTTCTTGTCAACATCAATGTAAATGTCAAAGAAGAGGAGCTGTGACACGGCGCGGCCGTCCCTCGTCTGCGTAATCCACTCCGCGTCTAGGAGAGACAGGCGGCACGCCTGATTCATCAGACCCGTCTTGTAGACGTTGAGACTCATGTCAATCATGAACAGCTCGCCCTTTGTGTCACAGAACGCCATAACGCGCAGACCATCAGCCTTGTCTGTCACATTATAGCCGTTGCGGATATTCGGAACACCGTCGTCGCGGTCCTTGAGGAAATTCGGCATTTCCATTGTAACAGGTGCAACGCCACGGAAGCGATCCGTCCCAGTGAGGTCCTTATAGCCACGCAGAACCTTGTCGCGCACGGACTTGCGCATGAGGAACGTGTGCTTCTGGATTCCACGCAGGACCTCGCCTACACCCTTCACAAGCCGCTTCAGAGCCGAGTCCACCGTATCGCCTTCTATACGCGCAAGCTCTACCTCAATCTCATACTCGGGCGGCGAACCCATCACATCCTGATCCTTGAAGAGGCGCATCCAGCGGTAGTTGCGGTTTGCGTCGCGCCCTGTGCTCCGAACGATGGAGAGGTCAAGCACAAGACCCTCTCCCTCAAACGTCCAGCGACGAATCACGCGGAATGCCTTCTTCTGCTGCTTCCAGCTCGCAAAGAGGTCGCGAACCTTGGCGTCATCGTTTGCAAGACCAATCTCACGACGAACCTTGACGCGCACATCGTAGTCTACGAGGTCAACATTCGCGTCGGGAACAGTGCGGTCCTTGATGAGCGTGATGAAGTTCTTGCCAGCGAGCACGTCGTCCTTGCAATACTCCTGGATTGTGCCGAGTCCCTGGAGACTGAAACGAACATGGTCAGGTGTCGTAATCGTCATCCGATCCTCTTGTGCGATGGAGCGATACCCCCTGGCCCTTAACCGCTTTGCAACTGTAAGAAACGTAGTCACATCTACTTTACCGTCTACGCCAAAGGTTGCCTCAAGCTCCTGGTTAGGAGATACGAGCCAATCCTCTATGCGCTTCCGCAAATGTGTGACCTCAGCGGAATTGAGTTCCATCCTATTCTCCTAGATAGAGTTCCCTTTGGGCGGGAGAACCTTCAAAATTAGGGGAAAACCGTTTAGGGAAACTCGGAGAGTAGATGAGCAACTGTTTCAGAGCGACCAAGAAGAACTGCATAGTCCTCCTTCTTCGGCTTCTCAGCTCTAGGCACGAGGCCCGCAGCCTGGCAGCGACGCTTCAGCTCGTCCAGCTTCTCATCAGGAACTGGCCAGCCCACGCGCCAACCCTCCTCTTCTAGCCCGGTAACCCATATGCCGAGTCCTGCGCTGAGATGCTTCTCGCCCGGAAGATGGAGAACACACCGTGTGCCGAGGGCCGATGCCCATACTGGTCTCTCGGACGTCCATTGGCGGAAGTTTAAGGGGAAATGGAGAATCTTCTTGTGCGCCTCGTCGACTATGATCTTCTGGTAACCGAGAACGAAGCAGAGTGCCTCGTCTAGCTCAATCGTATCCTGAGGCGGTGAGACGGCTGCCGTCTGCTGTGCTGCGAGCTGCTCCAGAATCTTGCTGCGGCGCCAGTGGTGCCCCTTACAGTCCGTCTCAATGAGTTTTGCGATTTGGACAAGAGTCTCGCGGAGGATTTGGCGACGGAGAAGCAGGCCACCTCCTCTGTAGAGGGGGTCCGTGTGCCAGAGGTAGAAAGAGACTGGGCCGGGAGGATCCAGAGGGGTTGCGATACAACCGCCTGGTGCGTTGATAGCCTCTGCCGAAACATCGCCGGTGTCGCTTTTCACACGAATCTCTATAGGGGCGACACTTGCGTCTCTAGAGGGGTTCGTTACAATCCATGATTTTACCTGATCAAGCATCTTTATAGTATATCTGCGCCGAATGTTTAGACTGTTCCGTCAATAACCTCCTGTGCCTTACGCTCTTCCTCTTCGCGCTGTGTAAACTCGTCGCGATTCTTACAGCAGAAAACGATATATTCCTTCATTTTCTTAAAGACGGGTGTGGGTAGTTTGCATACATCAAAAAAGATGCCGTTGCTGTTTTCACTGTATTCAGCCTTTTCGCTTTTTAGAAGGCGAAAAATAGCCTCCTGTTCGCTTTTAACAAGACGCTTCAGTTCTTCTAGAAGTAATTTTCTCTCTTCATATTCCTGTGCCTCCATATTCTACTTAGATTTTCTTTCATTACGAGGCATTGCTTTCCGCGTTGTTGATAACCTCAAGGTCCCCCTCGGCGTCGGAGACCTCGGAAGCTGGAGAAGCAGCGGCATTAGCGGGGGCAGCATTAACGGAAGCGGCATTAGCGGAAGCGGCATTAGCGGGGGCAGCATTAACGGAAGCGGCATTAGCGGGGGCAGCATTAACGGAAGCGGCATTAGCAGGAGCATCCTCTGCAGGAGCATCCTCTGCAGGAGCAGCTTCTGCAGGAGCATCCTCTGCAGGAGCAGCCTCTGCAGCAACAGCAGTAGCAAGCCCACGAAACAGTCCAACGCTCAGAATATATGCATCATTCACCTGGAATCGGGACTTCTGGATTTCCACATTCACATTCGCGCCAACCGGAATAGCCTCGAATGCCTCGTCCCCAGTGTGAAGATCGCGGGGAAGAATAATGCGAATCGCATCATTATAAGAGACATACATACCCATCTTATTCTTGCGAATCACCACACCCTCCAGCGTAAATCCTGCGGGAGGGTTCAGAACCTTCGCCTCAGCCTGCACGTGGAAGATGATGTCACCCGTAAAACGACCCTTCTCAATATAGCCCATAGAGCGAGACAGAATCTTCATCGTCCCAGGAAGAACAAATCCATGGCGTGAGCACTTATTCTCCATGCGTGTGCTAAGCTTCTGGAGAAGAAGCCCATCAATATCTGTAATCTCTCCACGCAAATCGCGGGAGGTGAGGCTTGCGCGCTCTTCAAATAATGCTGTGTGTTCCATTGCCTACTTCTTCTTTACATAAAGACTCAATTTTAGGCAGCCAGTAAGAAGCCCAAGCACAGGATATATCAGCCTTATCCACCATCTCTTCATATAATTCCTCTGTAAGCCTATCTACAAGATCGGGAAGGTCTTCCCAACTCTTCACACGTATCATAGGAAGGCCGGGATATTGGCGAACAAGAATATCATAAAACGGGTCATCTTTTACGATGGGAATACAGCCTAATGTAAGAGACTCCCAGAAGCGGAGCGTGTCAAATCCGGCCCCCATTGGGCATACAGAGAATCGGAGTTTCGCAAGTCTCCCGTAAAACTCCTGCTCTTCACATTTGGGCATTCTATACTTGATAATACTTGGCCCAGTTTCCAAGTAATCATAGAACTCTTGGCGCATAGGACTATTATTGCTGACATACGAAATCCCAAACATATATTTCTTCTCGTTTTTATCATACTCACCCTCATAAATACCCATGGTTCCGATTGGCATCACTGTGCAGTTGGGTAAGTCGCCCATCCAGTTGCGTATGAAGAAGTGTGTATTTGAGAGGACAGAAGAAACTAGCTCCATATGCGAATTGTCCAGCCAGCAATCTGTTCCTGATATAAGAACAACACGAAGAGGGAGAGGTCGCTGTTTGTGAAGTAGCATCAAGATGTCGGACCATGTGTTGAACGATGCGGCGTGAATATAGACGGCCTTTGCCTTATACAGAGCCTCTTTGATTGTTTTTGGATCGCGTCCGAGGATGAGAGCCTTGTCTACTAAATGAGGATTGCCTTCGTAGCTATCTTCGTCAAGTAATGTTGCATCCATCAGTGGGAGAAGGGTGAACTCCCTGAAAGGTATCCGCTCCGAGGAGGATTCCCTGAAAGGTATCCGACGAGGCTCCGAGGAGGATTCCCTGGAAGACATATCTACACTTCCTCCTTACCTTCTTCTGCCGGCGCCACCGCACCCTTCTTCGCACGAACCTTCTTAGGCTTGTTCGCCAGAACCTGGTGCTTTGACTTATAAGCAGCAACCGGGCGGAAGAACCAGATGCGACCTCCCACTTTCATAAGACTCATCCAGCGCAGAATCACATTCTTCAAACTGCAGGCACGCGACGAGTTCTGGAACTTTCTGGCCCCCTGGAATTCAGCCAGTGTAAGTCCAAAACGGGGAAGGCCAGCTGCCGCCAGCAAGTTTCCTAGCTCCACCAGTGCGGTAAAATGGTAGGAGATCTGCGTAACAATCTCGCATTCACCGCCTTTGGGAGGCACCTTGCCTACAGTAGCCGGCTTATCCGTTGTCTTGAATGTCAAATAGCCCGATTTCAGATTGGGAACTAAGAAACCATATAGAGCACCCGTCGTGCCCGTATTCGCCTGAAGCATATTCAGAGGGTCTGCAGCATCTCCGTCAAACAGTCGAGCAACCGCCACGTCACACGGCTTGTCACCGCACAGATAGCGCAATTCGCCACTCTGCCCGTCTATATAACGGAAGGCCTCGCGCGACCCCTTCCGCAGCAACTGCTCCCCACCGATTCTGCGAGCTGTCTCATCCTGTAGCAGTTCCATCTGCTCCTTCGGCCGCAGAATCTCGTCCCATACGAGTCCCAGAAACGCCTCCGCCAGCGCGGCGCGCCACCCCTCATTTTCACGCATCGTCTCATAAAACCAGAGAAGACCGAAAATGTGCTGCTGTTCCTTAATGAGTTCCGCGGGATTCGTGTAACGCTCGGCCAGTCCAGCATTCACGCCAGCAAGGGCCGGCGCCGGATCTTCGCCCCTGCGAACTGCCCCAGCCAGCTGGAGTATCGCGGGCCAAATACCGCGCGCCACCACCTCTGCACGCTGAATCTGGACTACAATCGGCTCGAAGGAATCGCGCTTGACAGGATAGTCCTGGATACGGAGCGACAGAGGAAGATTGGTGTCGAGTAGGCCATAAGGCTGGAACAGATAATACCCGTTGCGGAATTCAATATATCCCTCTTTCTTTCCAATCTTGATGCGGAAAGAGTGATTGCCGACGATATCTGCGAGAAGACCGCGCAGTGCCGAGGTCGGAATTGCGGACATAATCTCCCGTATCTCTTCAAACCGAAACGCAGGCTGCTCATTCTCCTGGAAGATGGCGCGAACCGCGTCGCGCAGCTCGGCCTCGTGCCACTTCGCGCTGAATTCATCATAGGTTGAGCGGTCGGCCGTCGCAATGTTAATCGGCTTCTCCATCTTCTTGGCGCATTCGTATGTGCACGTATCAATCCAGTCGCAGATCGCAGTAAATTCAGTATCATTGAACTCTACCTGGCGCGGAGCTCCTTGCGCATCTTCTTGTGTCTGTGGGTCCAGCGAACCAGCAGGGATGAGAATTGCGTCAATGTTCAGATTACAGTCAAGCGCATACCGCTTAAGAACACGCGAGACTTTGCCCATCTGAATCGCCTTATTCATCGCCACACGATACATATATAAATCGGCAGTCTCGGCATCCTCTTCAGGCAACACATTCACGAGCAAATAAATCGTCGTATTCCGCTCCTTCTTGTCCAAGAGCGAATGGCTACAAGTGCGCACGCCGCGGCCCAGCACCTGCTCCATCTTATTCAAGTGAAACCAGCTGTCAAAGACGTAGATTTCGCGCACGAACCGCAAGTCAATACCTTCGCTGGCCACTTGCGAACCCACGATGACTTTTACGAGAGCACCGTCCTTGTTCGCATCACTGCGCGCCGCTGATACCATCGCAGCATTATTAGGGGAGAGAGTATTACGACCCGTCAAGAGTATATATTTCGCCGGTCTGAAGACGTGTCCAGCACCCTTGTGCTCCTGCTCTTTGCGACTGCACTTGGCACACTGGCGACCACCTGGTGCTTGGGGCCCATTTCGCAGCATTGGCGTGTCACGGCCATAGGGCGTATAGCCGTTCGCCTCAAGCACAAGGACGAGAGGGAGTGCACCCGACTTGATAAAGCGGCTATAGACGAATGAGACGCCCTTTGAACCCTGGAGCGCATCTAAGATGAACTTCGCCTTGGGCGAGACCGCGCCAAGCCCTTCTTTCGTCATCCATCCAAGATCCTCATTCGTCGCGGTAAACTGAATAGAGCCACCCGAGCTCTGGCGGAAACAGGCATCAAAGCCGGCGTCGCGAATGCGGGCCTCAGGTGCCACTCCCTCAACAGGATATAGCCAGTTTCCACTCTGCACCATCGTATCAATGCTGCTAACTGACAGATTCGCCAGGTTAGAGATAGATGCATAGGCTTCTAAAGAGGCTCCTTCGTAGCTTACAGGGACGAGCGGCAGCTTCATGACATAGCTCGTATTGCCAGTGGGGTCGCCCTTAGGGTTGAACTCGGGCCAGGCAGCCATCTTGGGAACGGGCCGACCACCCTTCAGCGTCTCTGGAAAAAGACGGACAGGGAAGGAAAGCGGGTTCTCGCCGCGCATAAAACTGATATAGGCCGCCGCCGCATTCCCCAGCTTCTCTTCGCCGCCAACTTGAAAGTCGCTATTCGGTTTGAAAATATCGGACTCGGTCAGCTCAATGCGCTTATCATTCTTCAGGAGAAGATTCAGCAGAAAGATAATCTCCTTGTAATTATTGTACATAGGTGTGGCCGTCATCAGCACAAGCTTCATTCCATGAACAATCTCCAGAAGCTCCGTCAGCGTAGGCGACAGCTTCTTGCCGGCGGCCGCATCCGCAACCTCGTCGTCGCCTCCGGCCGAATCTATATTATCATCGCTGGACTCACCGGGAACATCGCGAAGATTGTGAGCCTCGTCAATAATGACGAGACGACCTTCAAACTCTAGACGCAGGGCGCCTGCAGTGTCTGATCTATCCGACGCCTTCACGCGCTCGATATAACGCTGGAATTGGATGTAGCCCATGAATTCGTAGCGCGCATTAATAAAATCGCGAACACGGCTCGTAATCACGCTCTTCTCCTTCTCAAACTCTGTTCCAGTGCGACGGAGGTAATAATCGGCGGTGCATCCCTTCAGTGTATTGGGTGTATTCTCATCCTCCGAGATCTTGACCGCGTCAATATCAAAAATCGTTCTGCGGAAGTTGGGCTGAATATTCGGCGGGGCCACAATAATCACCTTCTTGTTCGGAAAAATGTGTAAATAGGACTCCGCAATAGAGATGGCAGCACACGTTTTACCGACACCTACTCCGTGATATAGTAAAGCCGATTGGTAGGGACACTGGGCCGACAGGTAGCGGCTCACGAACCGCTGGACAGGACTAAGCTCAAACTCGGCGTTTGGGTTACAAATCGTGTCAGCCTTCTCCTTGAGCTGCGCAAGAGATAGCTGCTTGTTCTCTGCGAACTCAAGCTTGTGGAAGAGTTTCTCGTGAAACCGAGGGTCGTCAAGGTCAGGATATAAGCCGAACTGTCCCTCTACGTAGTCTGAAAACGCAGCGCCGTCCGTTGAATCTAGCGCCTCCTTTTCACCTGCGCCACCATGGTGCAATGATCCCCCACGTTGTATGGCTGCATCATTATAAGCCCATACCGACGACCCGATACTGGAGAAGCGAGGAAATAGCGGCGGGTCGTGACGAAGTGTAAGAGTGTCATAAAGTGCTGCCCTCTTCTGCGGATCTGTTTCTGTATCCCACCTGTCCCAGAGTGAAGACATCTACAATGAAGATTCATTTTAAGATGCGATAGAAAGACGGAGAGGGCAATAGTTTCGGAGAAGGCTGCTCGCCTTCAAGAGAATCTCCCTCTTCTCTACATTCTCAGGGCGTATCATACTTAGAGCGCCATCCAGCGAAAACCACCCAATATTTCCGACCTCTCTAGACATGTGCTCGTTTGAGCGGTCCATGATGATATCACCTTGAGATGGCACATATGCGACAAAATACTTGTGACAATAGTGAATATTATTGCTGCCAAAAAAAGACTCCTGGATCGGATGTAAGTTGCGAATGGGGCAGATATCGACCTCTGTCAGCCCAGTTTCCTCCTTCACTTCGCGAAGTGCGCATTGAAAATCCGACTCGCGGAAATCCCGTCGCCCCTTCGGAAATCCCCACTCTGGCGTTGCCCACATACACGGGGTTTTCTCAATCAAAGATTCTAATGACACCGTCTCCCCCGTCGCCTCGTGCAGATATCCAGCACGGAGCGTCTCCATCTTCACACGCGAAAATTCCTTCTCGGACTTATAACTCTGCCCCTGTTGGTCGGTCGTAATTCCCCAGAGTTCACACCAGAGCTCGTCAAATGGGACAGTTAAGAGACGCTTGCGCTCTTCCTTTGTTGTCCCCAATAGCTGCTTACAAATATAATCCACTTCTTGAAGCTTGTATTTTCCTCTCATAAGGTCAACAAATCCAAGACTGTCTCTCCTCTGGATGAGAAGATACTCGATATTAGGCTGATATGTATCAAGCCCATTCAGACTAGTTGCATTCTGAAGAAGGAGCTGTGCTTGATTCCACGCACCCTTTACGCGAAAAAGTATCATTCCGTAACTTGTGACAGGTGCCAGACAACTGCGAAATGCATGACCAATTTGACCACAGTTAGTACATAATTGTTTTTTGGCATACATGCCCTAACACCACTGATAAAATGAGTGATTATTTGTTTAGACCTGTTCCTACAGTGATAACGACATTACGGTTAAACATAGCGATTACAAAGAATACCCGTTAATAGAGATGAAAGTCAAAATGCCCCCCGAAGTATGGGGCCCCCTCTTCTGGCATACGATTCACATTGTTGCACTTGGATACCCCGAAAAGCCGAGTTATGCGCATAAAAAGGCTGCGAAAGAGTTTTTTGAATCGCTTGCATTTTTGATACCATGTGATATCTGTAGAAAGCACTATGTCCAGCATACAGCAATAAAACCTGTAACACAGTATCTAGATAGAAGACAGGACCTTCTAAAGTGGACAATTGACTTACATAATGAGGTCAATTCATCTTTACAGAAGCCTATCTTCTCGGAAGCCGAGGTCATTCAGTATTATAAACGAATTGGTGCCCGCGCACGGACTCCGCTCTGGAGCACGGCAGATTTTGCGGAGGCGGATATGCGGGCACGAATTCAGGGATTATTCGCAGGAGCCACCGCAACTCTTGTCGTTGGTTCTGTTCTTTGGTTTGTAACCAGAGGAGAGAAAATCTAAGAGGATACAAGAATGGACGCGGCCTCAAAGCTTTTTACTAGACGGCAGGGCGCCGCCCCACCTCCACCTCCACCTCCAAAACAAGTCGCCCCTGTTCTTGCTGCTCCTTCCATTGCGCTGGGATCCATAGCACTCCCTAAACTGCCGACATTGCCAAGTGGCCAACTGATAGGAACAGCAATAACATATCTTTTCTATCTGAGCGCCGCCGTCTTTTTTATCTTCCTTTTGTTAGTCTTTGTCCATTTTACGATAACTCCTGTCTTCAGTCTATCCCCCTATGATAAAGGTATTATAGGAATATCGACGTCACAAGATAAGGAGACCGCGTGGACAGATGCACCTGCAACCCACGCAACGAAGACAACAATTGTAAATCCTAAATCATGCGACTATACTATATCATTTGATGTATTGGTGCCGGCCACCTACCAGCCAATTACGGCTCCACGTGTCCTCTTTTATAGATCGGCCGCGGAGGTTACCATGCTAGCCTCTGCAAAGACGTCAGATCTTAAGTCTATATTCCCCACTACAAATATCATGGCATATATTGATAGCTCAACGAACGATTTGAATATATATGCGATGACCACTAGCGACGCGGCAGCATCTGTGTTTACAAGCGAACCGCTTCCACCGATTAAGAATATTCCACAGGGAACACCATTCCGTCTCTCTATTGCCTTCATGCCCAACTACATTGAAGTCTATATTGACGGAAAACTCAATGCGACGACGGTTCTAAAGGGAACACCAATCAGGTCTGATACTCAATTCTGGCCCCCACCGGCCTCGGTTGCGAGTGCTGTCCAGGTTGGAAGCTTTTACTATTGGCCGAGAGCGCTTATGGCGTCTGAACTCCAGTCGCTCGTTTCTACATCGGCGGATTTCTTTAAGAATACAGTGTAACGTTGCTACTTATCTATTAACGAAGCTCTTGAGCTTCTTTATTTTATAGATATCACGGTAGAATGGTCTGGTGGGTATACGTTTTAGCAATACTGACAGTTGTAATACTCTCAGTACTGTATTTTGTGCCGGCGGCTCAGATGAATGCGTCAAATCTGGGCCCCTATGATTTATCAAAGAAGACTGCAGTATTTGACGCTAACCAAGTAAAAACATTCGAACAGACAGGATCCGCCACGTTCCAGGGATTCTTCTATGTCACACCTCTCCAGCGTACACCCACAGCAATCACATGTAATACACCTGGTAATCCCTCATGTGAGGATGGGCGATTTCACACTTGCTACTGTGGTGTTGGAAACAACTGCGACGGATGCCAGCGAAATGGATACGCACCTCTTATGACGATTGGTGATACGTGTTTTCTTGAGATTCTTCCGGCTCCAGATGCGGGCCGCCAGGGTAAGGCGATGACACAACTCGCGGTTCGCACGAAGACAACAGTGGACGCGAGTGGAAACCCTCTTATAATTGATGCATCCGGTTCAAGGGCGAACTTTCAGTCTGTATTTGAATTTCTCACTCTCCCGCCGATTCCAACGCAAAAGTGGGTAATGATTACAATCTCCCGCGAAGGTCGCAGATTTGACGTCTATTATAATGACGCCCTTGTTTTATCCCAGAAGACTCTTTTCAATATTGCGATGACTGCAGATACAACAGGAATTATAGCAGGAAATTCCGCCTTTAGTGGATATGGCGCTGGCTTTGACTTTAAAGGAGATACTATCTCGGGGTCCGAGGTCTCTGCCACATATAGTAAGCTCAGTGATACTCGTGGCGCACCATATGTGACTCTGCCAGCGGATGCGAATACGCCGGTCACTGGAGGTGTTGCTCTACCCTCTCTGTGTCCTACGGGTGGATGTTTTCCAGGGCCTACTGTTCGTCCCGCGCAACCATGGCTTGATTGGGAAACTTCTTATGCCTAATAATAGTAGATGGACATCCTTACCGGCTTCATAAATCTGCTTGTGGTTGTTATTGCGCTCGTCATAGTTTACTACAGTTTTGGGTTTTTCTATGGCACAAGCACCAGCAATGGTGTGACAGTTGAGAGCGGAAAACTCTCTGCAAATCAAGGTGTAAAAAAGTATACGAATCAGGCCCAGATCTATGAGGGTGGAGAGTATAGTGTCAACTTCTGGGTATATGTCTCTGGCTGGAGTTACAAACAGGGAACCCGCAAGCACGTTCTTGAGCTTGGCGGCACCAACTTTGCCACCCTCCTCGTCGCGCTCGGATCCACGAAGAATTCCTTATCGGTCCGCGTTAATACTAAGGATGCGTCAGGTTCATCGGTTAATGGCATTGGCCTCACAAATGATGCGTCCGGTTCATCGGTTAATGGCATTGGCCTCACGAATGCCGACAAGGAGCTGTTCTTCAAGCCTCTCCAGTTTGATGGGGCACTGACTGTCCAACCCATGTGCGATATTGATGAGATTGATATGCAGCGCTGGATTCAGGTAACGGTCTGTATCAATGGACGCACATGCGATGTATATTTGGACGGAAAATTGGCGCGGTCATGTGTTCTCCCGAGCTTCTACAAGGTTGACCCAACAGGTCAGTCGGTCACAGTTGTTGACAGGGGTGGGTTTGACGGGTATGTGAGTGGGGTTTCTACATACAATTATTCGCTGAATCCCAGCGCGATCTATGGAATGTATCAGGCGGGTCCCACAGGTGCGTCACTGGATCCTTGGGCCTATTTTACTGGGCTTTTTAAGAGTCAGCAGTAATTAAATGACTTAAAGTATAGAACTATTGTTTACAATTATTTTTCACAAAAATGATTGTTACCGGTAGATGGCCTCGTATCCGCAAGCAAGTCCGGGTTTAGTAGATACTGTTTCAGGAAAAACGCCAGTTGGCGAGATTCTGCTTGGGACTCTTTTAATCCTTATAACGGTCACACTCTTCTTTACGAGCGAGGGTATTTACACGGCATCAAAGACAATGTCGACCCGCTTCCAGCATTTAATGAATTATACGGCAAACGCCGACGAAAAGGCGCTGGTTATTCACCAGGATTCCTCTAAGTATGCTGATGCAAAGCAAATTCTCCCCTCTAATAACGAGCCGAGTGGCTCAGAATTCGCATACTCCTTCTATCTCTACGTGAACTCAACGACCTTTGACACAGGCTCCGATGTTCTTCACCATGTATGGCACAAGGGATATGGATGTGTATGGCCTCTCATGGGTCCCGGTGTTTTTATCAAGGGATCTACAAATGCCATGCGTGTCGTGATGAATACATATGAGAATCCTTATGCTTTCGTGGATGTGGCGAATATTCCTATTCGCAAGTGGTTCCACGTAGTTCTGAATTGCCGCAAAGGTGGTCTTGAGGTCCACATCAATGGAAACCTTGTCAACAAGCTTCGCTTTGAGAACACGTTACCCTACATTAATTACCAGGATATTATCCTCTTTTCAGGCGCAAACTTTACTCTCAACTCGCAGACACCCGCCCTTAATGGAAAAACACTTCAGGTGAACGGCGCATTCAAGGGGATGATGAGCGAGTTCATCTATACCCGGTATGCGATATCCTTTACGGAGATTCAGACCCTCTACCATGCAGGCCCATCTAAGCAAATAAAAACGTCGGCGCAGGAGCTCCCTCCCTACTTAGCCGACACATGGTGGACGTCATCGTATAACTCGTAGAGAGCTCTTTCATAAACAAGATTCTTAGCCTGGTCACAGCTTAAGAATGATGTTCTAACAAGAAGGGAGAATGACGGGCGGAGGACTCATCAGTTTAGTGGCTTATGGAGCTCAGAATATACTCCTCTCTGGAAATCCGCAAATGACATACTTTTACAAGACCTTTCGTCGTTACAGTCACTTCTCCATGGAGAGTGTCACAACGGCGCTTGAGGGGCCAAATGAACTGTCGTTCGACAATGAAATCAAACTACGGGCAAAGATTCAGCGGAGCGGAGATCTCCTGTCCGACATGTATTTTAGCTTCAGAGTGCCCGATATTTATAGTAAAAATATTACGTCTTCGCCCGCGCGGACATCGCAGTTTCAGTTCCAGTGGGTCAGATATCTTGGTGCCGCGATCATTAAGAGTGCGGCCTTCTTCGTGGGTGGCCAGAAAATCCAGGAGTTTGACGGGACCTATCTTATGACGAAGGCCCTCGCCGATTATGACCTAGACATGTTTGAGAAGTGGCGCGATCTAATCGGCGATACTAACGAAATATCAGACCCGTCAAAGGGAATTTATGCAGGTGGCACGAGTGCCACCGGCTATCCGAGCGTATTCCGTGACCCGACCGCGTCAGCAACGACGCAGGTGAACAGGCCCTCCATTTTTGGTCAGGATATTCATGTTCCTCTTACCTTCTGGTTTACAGATTCGACAACGCAGGCACTTCCACTCGTTGGTCTACAATTTCATGAGTGCGAGGTCCAGCTCACGCTGAATCCGATACGGCGACTCTATACCTATCTGGATGTATCTGGGTTCCGCGTTGCCCCCGATTATCGCATGGATGCTGGCACAAAGGATATTCGTATGAATATCCCTGCATATGGCCAGGTCACTGATCTCAGTGGTCAGATTCGCAACTTTCTAACCGACTGGGGTGTCACGCCGCCTGCAATAAATACGTGGTTCTTAAATCCCCGTATCCAGTCTACTTATATTTATCTACCGACGGATGAACAACGAATATTTGCCACAGCACCACTCTCTTATATAATGTATCAAGTCACACCCTATTCATTTGAAGGTATTTATAATCGTCAGCTTTTAGATTTAGAAACACACAATCCAATTACGCGCCTTCTGATTGTGAATCGGCGATCTGACGTGGTGGCGCGTAATGACTTCGCGAATCTTACAAACTGGTGGAATTTTCCGTATCCTCCTTACAGTCCCACACCTGGTCAAACACCGATAAATACGACCGCATATGCCTCGGGTATCTTCGTGCCGCAGGGGCAAATGGGTATTATTCGCGCACTTCGTGTCCTTTGTGATGGTAATGAAATACAGGAGGAGAAGCCGATAGATTATTTTACAAAGATTGTGCCTTGGAAATATATTACGGGTTTTCCGAGGACGATTGTCCCTGTCTATACTTTTTCTTTGACGAGCCCAAGTGCGCAGCCCTCTGGAAGTATTAACTCAAGTCGTGTTCGCAATTTTCAGATTGAGGTGGATGTCTACCCGCTTCCGTCTGGCACGACCTATACGTATGATTTAACAATCTATGTGGAAAATATCAACTTCTTTGAGGTCGCATCTGGAATGGGTGGTCTCAAGTATGCGCTGTAAAATATCCGTCGTCATCAGATGGACACGGTTACAAGTTTACTTGGAAACAAAATGTTTGCGTCCATGTATGATCCAAACGCAGATAAGTTGGCGGCCGACTATCGTGCCCGAGCGGCAAGTAGTCTAGGAAGTTTAACTGACACTGTTACGAAAGGGAATCAAACGCAAGATATTTTAAGCAAGATTCCCGGAGTTAGTGCTGATACGAAAGCGTCGCTAGATAGTCTTCTTGCAGAGGCGAAAAGTTTCACAACAGGTGCAGCTGGTTCGACGCCGAATACAATTGCTGCAAAAAAGGATGAAGTGGATACAAAGATACAGGCTATTGTTAAGAAGGCGCAGACGGAGGCAAAGGAAAAAAAGGTTGCGGTGGCCGAGGAAAAGACTGCTGCTGTAAAAGAGAAGGTTGCAAATCAAAAATTCTCGGTGACCAGACTTGCTGGACGTATTTGGACCCAATTTAAGATGTATTTCTTATATCTTATTATTGCGATTCTGGCACTGTGGGGTGGATCCATGTCAAGTAATGCTATGATATCTACACCGGTCTATATGCGATTCTATTATTTTGTCTATGGAACTCTCCTTTTTCCAATCGCCTTCATCTTTGCGCTTATGAGATATACAGGTGGAGGTGGCGGTGCTTATCACGCGGTGTTAGCGCCTCTTATTGAAGGACCTGTTCTAAATCCGGTGATGGCGGGTCTCTTGTATCCTTTTGTATACACTGGCGCGAGCACCCTCGTTACGCCTCTCCCTGTTTCGACAGTGACTGGTGCGACTGCGTTGCCTGAAGCTGCTATTATGGCAAAGGCGCAACAGAATGCTCTTGCTGCGACCGTTCCTGCAGCATATGCTGCGACCGTTCCTGCAGCATATGCTACTATGCCTATGCCTATGCCTATGGCCGCAGCGGCGGCGAAAGTGGGCTTAATCGGAAGTGGCGTATAATATATAGACAATGCCGCCCTCCACACAGCGCGATGTTGAATTTCCTTTTGTATCGGTCATTACACCGACATACAATAGGAGACGGTTTATACCATCACTTATTCAGTGCTTTCTTTCACAGACCTATCCAAAAGATCGGATGGAATGGATTGTTCTTGATGACGGATCGGACAGGGTTGAGGACATTTTCTCCGAAGCTAAAGATAAACTCACAAATTTTCGGTATCTGTATGAGGATGAAAAGAAGAATATTGGCGCAAAGAGGAATCGTCTGAACCGAGAGTCAAAGGGCGAGATTATTGTGGCGATGGACGATGATGATTTCTATTTTCCAGAGCGCGTCCATGCAGTAGTTCAGGCATTCAAGAAGAATCCCAAATATGAACTCGCTGGCAGCTCGGAAATCTATATGTATTATTCTGATATCAAGGAAATCTACAAGCTGGGACCGTATCACCCGAATCACGCCACAAATGGAACAATGGCCTGGCGACGCTCATATGCATCTACACACCTTTATGATGAGGAGGTCACGCATGCAGAGGAGCGTTCATACTTGGACAATTATAAGCACCCGATGTTACAACTCGACCCTAAGAAGGTCATGCTTGTAATGAGCCATACGGAGAATACATTTGATAAGAAGAAGATGCGCGATGAACCGAATCCTTTTGTCAAGAAGACGAGTATGAAGCTGAAGGATTTCATACGCGATGGAGAGCTGCGGACTTTTTTTGCGACTGCCTAAGCAAACACCTTAACAAGCGCACACCTTGGCCAGTCTAAACGATAAACAAAGAACCCATCTTAGATGAGTTCTTTGTTTGTTACAGAACAGAGCACTGTTGCATTAAAAATACTTAACCAGGCCTATGTTAACGAATTAACATCGGATTCGCCGCGGGTCAACATCACGAGCCCCCATCTGAAAGTCCCGCTCCGTGCTCACCAGGCGGCGGCGACACAGGCAATGCTGGATCACGAGAAGCGGCTTTCAACGGGCTGGGATATTTCTGGACAAATCCTCTTCAGTTCGTGGGCCATTCTAGGCGACGGTGTAGGAGTGGGTAAAAGTCTCACCGTTCTCTCACACATTGCGCAGCTCAAGGCAGCGACAGCTTTTTCCCCCAAAATGCCGAAACTGTCGATACCATCAAGTCATTATTTATATAGCATGGAGAATACTACAACAGATTTATCAGAGTGTTCCGCGTCTCTTATTATTGTCCCCCATACTCTTTTTCGCCAGTGGTCCACCTATATAAAAGACCAGACGAATCTGAATACATTCTATGTGACGACGAAGCGGAGCCTGGAAGGAGCCTTCTGGAAGAGTCTTAACGAGGCAGATGTGGTTCTGATTTCAAATACGCTTTATAAGGAGTTTATTTTGAAAGTAATTGATGTCCGCTTTAATCGCGTCTATATAGACGAAGTGGATTCAATTCATATGTCTGGGTCGGTTCCGCTCCCACATACCAAGTTCATGTGGTTTATTTCAGCATCATGGCCGAATCTTCTCTATCCCAGTGTCAATCTCTGGGTAGGTTATAATATGTTACATAACTGCGTATTCTCGCCGAATTCAACGTTTCATCCCGATTTTGTAGAGCAGTTCAGGCCAAATTATCTCTCAAGACAGCCTTATCATACCTACCGATACCACGTTGTATCACTTACTCTCCTGCGACGCATCCTCTTGCCGAATCATCCTCTCAGAGGGCATCTTGTTCTTCGCTGCAGCACAGGCTTCATCGCCGAGTCCATTTCTCTTCCACCTATCTATCGCCACACGGTTCTTTGTAGGGCGCCAATTTCCCACCAGCTGGTGGCTGGCATAATTTCAGCGGATGTCCAGGCGTTCCTCCACGCTGGAGATATCCAGTCGGCCCTCCAGCAACTGGGAGTTAGCGCCGAGCAGTCTACAAATCTGGTGGATGCCGTCACTGATAATCGGAAGAAGGAGCTGGCGAGGCTGAAGCGCGAATATGAGTTCAAGGCCAGCAATGAATATAGAACACCCCAGGCGAAAGAGGATGCACTGGCCCTCCAGAAAGCGAAGATAGATCGGTTGGAAGAGCAGATTAAGAGTATACGAGAGCGAATTGAGAACTTCCAGAAGGAGATTTGCCCCATCTGCTTCGATGAGCCCCAGGATGCTCTTCTTACCAAATGCTGCCAGCAAGTTTTCTGCGCCGCCTGTATTCTCCAGAGTCTGGCGCGAAAGTTGGATTGCCCCCTCTGTCGCAAGACTACAAATCCGTCGGACCTCAAGCGGATTACTGCGGATGGTGACACGAATACGATGGTTGTTGCGTCGGCCCCTGCCGCAGGACAGCCGCTTCTGAAGAGGGAAGCTCTCATCAGACTTTTTAAGGAGAACCCGACGGGAAAATTCCTCGTCTTCAGCCGCTATGATAATCCCTTCTTGCAGATTACCAGTGAGCTGGAGGCGGTAGGTATTAATGGAATCCGAGAGGTGAAGGGCACGAAGGATGTGATCCAGGCGACGCTCAATTCCTTCCAGAAAGGAACTCTGCGATGCCTTCTCCTGAATAGTCTTCATGCTGGTGCTGGCTTGACGATTACGGCGGCCACTCATATAATTCTTCTTCACGCCATGAATATCGAGGAAGAGAAGCAGATTCTTGGGCGCGCTTACCGTCTTGGACGGAAAGAGCCTCTGAATGTGTATAAGCTGGTTCACCAGGATGAGATGGATGTTGCTGCATAAGACGCCGTAGGACATGAAGTCACGGCTAAGACGCCGTAGGACATGAAGTCACGGCTAAGACGCCGTAGGACATGAAGTCACGGCTAAGCAAGCGACCGATACAGTTTCTGAATAGAAATTGCCTCCAAGCGCCGAATTCGGTCCGGTTTTATTCCGCCGCGCACCAGCTCCGTATTTGCATACATCGGTGACATGCGCACAGGCACTTTGTGCGTATCCGAGATCTCACACAGCAACTTCCACGCATTGAACATGGCCGACTGCTTTGTGAGCACCGGCGTATAACGCATCTTATCTATTTCAACCGGCTCCTTCGTCGTAGGAGCCTCCTCGGTCAAACGCATGCTGATATGCTTGAGTTTGAGCTTAAGACTGAGCGGCAGGATATTCCAGCACTGGTAGAAGAATGCCCAGAAATCTCCCTGGTCAGAGGTGCGGTATGCCTCAAAGAGCGAAAGATAGAGTTCCCAGGCCTCTGGAGTAGAGCCGAAGTGGGCTTCAATTCTCTCTGGGAGATTCTCCAGTGAAATCAGGCTGGCGAGATTCCCCTCATTGTTTTCAATGTCGAGCTCCAGGGCTGGATCGGAGTCCTGCCAGAGGGACCACCAGGCAACCGGAACAACGCCCTCTGGGACCATGATTTCCTCTTCAGCTCGCTCGTATCCTGAAAGCTGGCGCTGGAGGGAGCGGAGATCCGTTGTCATTCCAGCTGGAATTTTCCGTCCCAGCCACTCCTCCAGGATGGACTGGGTGGCACCTTCAATGCGGAGGGTAAGGCAGTGCTTGGCGATTTGCTGGAGGGCGCGAGTATCCAGTGTATTGCTGATGAGAATGAGGGGGCGTCCATCCACAGACTCGGGAGACTTCAGGTAGGTAAGAAGCTCCTGGAGACCTCCTCGCTCTCCGTTGCTGAGTCCGTCAATCTCATCTAGAAGAATGCCGATACCCCCCTTCTTACCTGTCTCCACCATGCGCATGATGCCGCCCTCTTTCAGTAGAGGAACAATCACTTTGCGGAAGGAAGTTCCACTGCGTGTGTGACTGGCATTGAATTCTAGGACCTTGAGGCCGGTGGCTTCAAAAACTCTGTGAGCGAGGGTGGTCTTTCCAACTCCTGGGGAGCCGAGGAGAAGGACGGCGCGGGCCGTTGTGCGTGTATTTATCCAGTCTGTAATTTGTCTTTCTAAGTCTGGATAAAGACAGTGAGTTCTCTCTAACATCTTTCTTACTACATAACTTACCGCTTAAGCTCCTTATAGTCGTATGACGTTAAGTCACGACGTTAGGGAGCAGGCGGCACACCGCCGAGGCATACCGTTCCGTCCCACACACCCTCCCATGTCACCTTTTTGGCCGCCGCCTCAGTGCACAAGGCTTTTGTGCGGGCTGCACCCGTGAGGTTGGCCGATAGATTGAATACATTGTTTCCAGTCTGACTCGGCGCCGATGAAGACGTCCACCTCGGCATGTTACCTGCTATACCCGTATTGTCTACACAGTATGCAACTCTATTTCCGCTACTGTCGGCTACTCCCTTGTAGATAGAGAGGAAGTCGGGGCACACATTGATTGATGGGGGCCAGGGGCCGACGGCAGCAGTTGTCTTGCCACTGGCCTGGAACCAGCGTGTGCCAAAAAATGCCTCTATTACAACGGCCCCCACGAGAAACATGATGGCTGCGATTGTGCGCCCACTTGAGAAGAGAACAAAGGCGCCGCCTGATGCGATCACGAAGGATAAGAAGATGTAAAATAAGAACACGTAGTCCATTCTAATGTGATAGAGGAAAATCAGTTACTACAAATAACTGATTTTGATGTTTAAAAAATAGAGTAGGCAACAGCTTACTTTTACGTTTACCGGCCTCGTTAGGTCGTTTACCGGCCCCACTTGGCAACCGGCGTCGGCGCGGTGCCAGAGGACGCATCGAAGCCAACCTCAATGTAGCCCGTCAGGAAGTCCTGGTTCGGGGTCGTGCCGGTGGCACCGCCGACGCCGAACGTGGACTGCGTGCCCGTGGACTGCGGGACGACGAGCTGAACCTTGCGGAACGTGCGGCCGCCAGACAGGTACGTCCTGCCGTGGTCCTTGAGGAGGCCATTGCCCGAGTTGTTCACAGAGGACAGGTAACGCGAGCCGAAGTAGGCCCACGAGGTGGACGCCAGCTGGTTCGTCGTGGTGTTGAGGCCATAGATGAGACCCGTCAGGTTGCCGACAGGGATGTAAAACTCGTTGTCCAGAGACACGATGCGCTGGGAGCGACCAACTGAACCTACAGACGTCATTTCTATATTTATGCCGTAGAAAAAAATTACGCGGAATTTTGATAAAACTTCAGAAAGAGGTTTTATTAAAACATAAGTAGCCGGTGTTTCATTTTCTTGAAAAATCAGCTTATCGTTTACCGACCCCACTTGACAACCGGTGTCGGCGTGGTGCCACTCGCAGCATCAAAGCCAACCTCGATGAAGCCCGTCAGGAAGTCCGAGAGGGGCGCCGTGCCCGTCGCACCGGCCACGCCGAAGGTAGACGTCAGCTTCGTTCCCTGCGGGATGACAAGCTGGACCCTGCGGAACGTGCGGCCACCGGATACGTAGGTCCTGCCGATGTCCTTCAGTAGACCAGCGCCAGAGGCATTCACGTTGTTAACATAAGCACCAGACGCCCACGTCGCGCCAGTTAACACACCCGTCGTGGTGTTCAGAGCAAAGATCTTCGCAGAGCAATCAGCGATGGGCATGTAGTATTCGTTATCCATTGAAACAAGGCGTTGAGCGGCACCAGCAGACATTCTATATCCCGGACTTAGAAATAAATTTCATAACTAGATAGAATGAGCAGTCCGATAACACTTCCATTTACAAGTGGCGCTGCCGGTGGTCAAAATGGACGCATTAATCTGAATCTTGGGGCGCCGGATGTAAACGGCCCGATTGATTCCTTTCCAGCATATACGCACCAAACGGCGGTCGAGACGAATTTCCAGGATGACATGTTACGGGGTAACTGGGAGGCGAATAGTCTGAGCAAGAGTTTCTTCTCCGTGGAGAACATCAAGACGGTTCAGAACACGATTCGGAAGGAGGTCTTTAACCAGAGTAAGCCGAAAGGGTATGTGATTGACGAGCAGAGCGCCGATGAGTTGAAGATTATTATGCGCGCGATGTATTACCAGTATGCCCGGAATATTCCGCAGGGTATTGCCGAACAGGTAGCGGACCTCAACAAGAAGGTGGTGGACTGGTCTGTGCCGCATATCCTCTCGGCCGTGGACCACTACTATTACTATCTGAACGACATCAGTCATATGCCGATACCTATGCAGTCGCCGCAGAGTATGTCATCTGCGGGTACGAAGAGTTTGCCGCTGAACCCTTATATGTAACGTCGCGAGTCTAATTTAAGGAAGCTCACGAGCTTCTTTATTTTAAAGTTATCACGGTAAACTTAATTCTTGCTGGTAAATAGTATGAAAAGACTTATATTACTTCTTTTTATAGGTATACTACTATATTGTATTACGGCGAATCCGGTAGCAGAAGGGTTTCAGACTGAAAATAAAGTAGAAATGGTGATTGCGCGGTATAATGAGTCTCTTGACTGGATTAAACAGGGACCTTTCAACCGATATCCTATCATTATTTATAATAAAGGTAATAACACCAACTTTGCTATGACAGATAAAGTTAAGAAGGTTATTAGTCTAAAAAATCTAGGAAAATGCGATCATACGTATTTTCATCATATAGTAAATAATTACAATAATTTAGCAGCTGTTACTATTTTTTTACCTGGCTCCATTAATTCGCGCTATGATAAATATACAAAAGCCTTGAAAATATTTGATAATGTGGAAAAGTATAATACGACCGTTATGATAGGTAAGAAAACTCGTGATATTAAGACTGATTTGTATAATTTCGTATTAAATAATTTTGTCACAACCGATCCGCAGAATAGGGCAGCTAATGGTGAATCTGCTGTGATTCCTGCGGCCATACGCCCTTTTGGAAAATGGTATGAAAACAAGTTTGGCACTCTTAATACACAGTATGTATTATATACTGGAATCTTGGCAGTAGCGAGAGAGGATATATTACGACACCCCGTCTCTTATTATCAAACCTTTCTTGATGAGCTGTCGGTTGGATCTAGTCCAGAAGTTGGTCATTATATAGAGAGGAGTTGGCAGGCTATCTTCAACCCACCAAGCAATCGTATTTATATAGAGGGCTTTAACGACGATAGACTGGTATAAAGCAGTGTCACTTTCTGAAAGTAGGTGGTCGAAGCGTCGGCCCAAAATTGACGTGCCACCTGCGGGAGAAGTGTGTGTGCGGCGGCATAAGTGGTCCATTAGTCTAGTGGTCAGGACAGGAGGCTTTGATTCATCCATGATAATCACGTCTGAATGAGGAAACCTCTTAACCTCGGTTCGATCCCGAGATGGACCTACATGCCCGTGTAGCGCAGTGGATAACGCGTCCGCCTTCTAAGCGGAAGACCGTGAGTTCGACCCTCACCTCGGGCAAAAGTTAGGATTCTTTAAAAATCCATCTTTGCCGTCATAGCTCAGTGGTAGAGCACCCGCTTTGTAAGCGGTAGGTCCTGAGTTCAATCCTCAGTGTCGGCACAAAAGTTTGTAGGTATCTTTAAAAACCTTCACATAGCTCGCATAGCTCAGTTGGTAGAGCAGCGCTCTTATGTCAATAATACGGCATGCATAGTGAGGCGTTAGTCATCGGTTCAATTCCGATTGTGAGCATATTTTTTATGAGGCCAAGATTTGGTCTGATACGAAATATGAAATTTGACGCGTGGGTCAAAAATTGATGCGCCGCGTCCCACATAGATTGATGGGGATAAGGATGCTTACAGCAACAAACAATATAATGATTATATTCTATTGCATCCTGGAACCCCCCACTAAACCCCCATCTTTGATGGGGGATTACGAGGATGTCCGAGTGGTTAAGGAGACAGGCTTAAGATCTGTTGGCGCAAGCCTCGTGGGTTCGACCCCCACTCCTCGTAAAGAGTTTGTTTGGTTCTCTCAAAACCTTCACTTCTCCGAGCTTCTCCGAAGCAAGGCTCGCAACTTTGTTGCTCTCCGATATGGTCTAGCGGTTAGGATAGGGCTCTTTCACAGCCTCGGCCCGGGTTCGACTCCCGGTATCGGAATTAAGTTTGGTGCTTCTTTAAAAAGCACCTGGTGATCGCACGACCCTAAGGCTTCACACAGCAATTCATATAATAGCCAATTATACAATGAAGCCTGCTTATCTTGCTGGTAATCTGCAAGAGAACAACGCAAATAGTTCAGTGGTAGAATAACGGGTTTCCATTCCGTTGACGTGGATTCGATTTCCGCTTTGCGTAAACAGTTTGGTTCTTCTGTAAAAAGAATCTGGTGGAGGAGTACATATTTACCGTCTTAACTCAGTAGGTAGAGTGTCGGCCTTTTATCATACTAATCATATGATTGACAGCCGAACGTCGCGAGTTCGATCCTCGCAGACGGTGATACCAAATTTTTTTATGATATCAATCATTGGTTTCATAAGAATTTCCAAATAAATCCACCTGCTGTTTTTTGTCTACCATTAACGGTATTTGTTATAAGATATATATACCCCATTTACTGTTGTCTAAGATTAAAAATTCTAAATCAATTTTTAAAAAAAGCACTTAATAGATGGAGTATATTCTAATAATAGTCATATTCATATGTATCCTCTTCTATATCGCCTATCCCCAAAAAGACGGCTTCACCAGCAAAAATAAGCGCCTCGCGTTCTACACCTGCTTTTACGGAAGCAATGACAACGTCGCATTTAAAGTGCCCCCGCTCCCCTCCACGCGCTACGACTGCTATTACTTCACAAATAATTCCACAATGTTAAAGAAAATAGAATCATCTGGCTGGATACCTGTCTACGACACGAAAGATAAACCCGTCACATCGGATATTGTAGCCAGCTGTATGATGGGTAAAGAGATAAAGGTTCTACCCGATAAGAACGCCATCTTAAGCCAATATACATACACGTGCTTCTTCGACAGTAAGGCTCCTAAGATATCAGAAGACTTTATTGAGAAGATGATTGAAGAGTATTTTGTAGACCAGAACTATGCTTTGCTACTTAGAGAGCATCAGTGGATAAAACCCTCTATATGGGAAGAATATGGTGAGTCAATGAATCAAAAAAGATATAATAGGGATAAAGAACACTATAAGGCATATATTAATAAACAACTTGACAAGGGATTCAGTAGTACAGTAGTAAAACATGCAACATGTTATTTACTTTTACGCAACATGCAGCATCCGCAGATTGCCGCACTTGATGCCGCGTGGTATGAAAATATTCAAGAATGCGGCATACAAGACCAGTTCTCCTTCTTCTTCGTGAAGCAGGCGTTCGATAGATACATCTATGTATTTAATGAAAATCCATTTGTTGATACGGATTTTATAGGACCTTGCGGCCGTCCTCGGTGTTTACCTTAGTTAACCTTCGTAACAATCTTAATCTTCCGCTTCTTTGCAGGCGGAGCCCCACCATTCACCAGCGCAAACTCGCGCTCCTCTCTGACCCGCAGCCACACCCTCTCAAAGTCGGCAAGATCCAGCAACCACATCTTGGAAGCGCTTGTAGCCTCCAGAGCCTCCACCGAGGCCCGTGCCTTCGCAACCAGCTCCTCCGCCTCCGCAACCGCAGCCGCCTTGACACGGTCCATACGAAGACGCAGCAGATAGTCGTAACTGTCTACATTGTCAGTGTCCTTCTTCCCTGACAATGGCGGCAGCGCATGAGCCTTCATCGCCGCAACAATAGCCTCGTCGCTCGCACGCCGCAGCTCGATAGTCCCCTCAAGAACGCCCCGAATGAACCGCGCCTTCGCATCTGCCTCCATTGCCTCAGCACGCAGACGGTCCATCTCGCTCTGCCGCCGCTCCTCATACTTTGCCAGACGAGGTCCGAAGAACGCCTCGAGAATGTCGCCCACACACGAATACCGCACAATCTTCGTGTTCGTGTCAAAGCACACCATGTTGCTCGTGCGCCACGTGGTCATCAGACGGAACCGCTTCTCAAACTCGCCAGGATTCCTCTTCGCCTCCTCGTAATAGTAAGGATCAAGATAGAGGTCAAAGCGCACATCCACGTGGTTGTAGAGGTCGTCATAGTTGAGAAGCGCAGGCTTGCCATCCTCCAGCTTTCCCGCCTCCATGTCCTTGTTGGTACACATCTCGTCCAAGAAGGCCTTGTAGTCATTCGTCCACGTGCCCACAGGAAGTTCCGTGATACTGACAATCTTCTTCTCATCGTCAAACGCATAGAGACCGCGCGTCTGCCAGACACCGTCAGAGGGCATCGTCATGCGGCCACGGAATCCCAGCCACCAAGGCTGTAGAGCCAGATTCGCCAGGCTCTCTCGCCGCCCCTCGAGCCTGTCCCGCAGCAGCGCGATCATGTCGTTCGGGTTGAACGGCGGAATGTCCGTGCTGAAGCCCGTGCCGATACCAACAGAGCCGTTGACGAGCAGCATAGGCAGAACAGGCCAGTAGCACTCGGGCTCCACAGCCAGACCATCGTCATCCAGATACTTGAGAACACCATTATCCTCCTTGCGGAAGATGGTCCCAATAATCGGCTCCAGATGCGTGTGGATATAACGCGGAGAAGCCGCGTCCTTACCACCCATGAGGCGCGAACCAAACTGCCCAATAGGGGCAAGCAGATTGATATTGTTCGCGCCAACGAATGTCTGTGCCATGCTCGTGATAGCGCCAGTCAGAGATGCCTCACCGTGGTGATAGGCCGCATGCTCGCTGACATAGCCCGCCAGCTGTGCCACGCGAATCTCGGACGTCAGCCCACGCTTGAGGCAGCCGAACAGAATCTTGCGCTGAGACGGCTTGAGACCGTCAATCAGATGCGGCAGAGAGCGAATATTGTCCGCATTGCTGAAGTGGATGAGCTCGTCGTTGATGAAGTTGCTGTAAGGAACCGCACCACCAGCACCCACCGTCAGAAGGCGCTGCGGGTCGTAGCCTGCCAACCACTTCTTGCGGTCATCTGCACGCTTCTTGCTGAAGGCGAGAGAGAGGCTCTCATCCGTGGCAACATCCCACTGATACTTGATCTCGTGGAGAGCGCGGAACCACTCTTGGGCCTCCTCAGGCGTGCTGGTGCCCAATCCCTTGTAATACTTCAGAGTCCAGCCCTTCGGATCATGGGCCGCCTTCCAGGTATCAAACTCACCCTGAGAGTAGAAGCTGACGACGTCGCCCCGCCGAGACGCCTTCAAGAGCGGAGTCATAAGAGAGCAGACGAAGCCGGCCTTCATGAGGCTAGGCCACTCCGTGTGGAACAGATTCATCAGGAGACCCTTGATGTGAGACCCGTCCAAATCCTGGTCCGCCATCACCATCACGCGACCATAGCGGAGGGACTTGAGGTCCTTGTAGACCTTGCCCTGCTCCAGACCCAGAATCTTCTTGATGGCAGTCAGCTCCTCGTTCTTGCTGAACTTGTCGGCGCTGACGTCACGGACGTTGAGCATCTTACCCTTGAGAGGGAAGACGCCCCACGCCTCACGACCCACCACCTTGAGACCTGTGATAGCGCTCGTGGCAGCCGAATCTCCCTCCGTAAGAATGAGAGTGCAGTCGGACGACTTGCCAGAGCCGGCCCAGAGAGCGTCCACCAGCTTCGGCATTCCACGCAACGTGGTCCGCTTCTTGCCATCCGTCTTCTTGGCGTCCTTGGCAGCCTTCGCATCCAGAATGTTCTGTGCCTCATCCATCAGACCAATCTTCACGAGACCCTCAACCAGCTTGCCTCCCGTCTTGAAGACGCTACCGAACTTCGCCGCAGGCGTCGTCAGGCACTCCTTCGTCTGGGAGTCAAAGGAGGGATTCACAATCGTGGAGTTGACGAAGAACATGACCGCGTCCTTGAGCTGTGCGACCTTGATGTCCAGCTTCTTCTTCTTGGTCGCCAGCTCACAGAAGTCGCCGAGAACGGTGCGCATGACGGCATCCACGTGCTTACCACCCTTCCGAGTGTTTACAGCGTTGACGAAGCTGACGTGCTTCTCGTCTGCGGCATTGTCCTCATCGTCGAACAAAGTTCGCGTCAGGACCGCGGCCACCTCCCAGCGGTCAGAGCACTTCTCGTAGGCGAGGACGGCACCATCCTTCACGAACAGACGGACGAACTTCTCGAACGTGTTGGTCGCAACTGTCTCGCCGTTCCAGGAGACCTTCACGTCCTTGCCAGCGAGAGCGGCGAGTTCCAGACAGCGAGTGCGAAGAACGAGCAGCATCTCCTCCATGTTCAGTCCAACAAAGCGGCTCAGATCGGGCTGATAGGTGATCTTGACAAAGCCGGTCTTCGCGGCATCCTTCTTCACAGATGCCTTATCACACACCAGCATATGGTCCCGCCACGTCTGCGAATACTTCAGACCATGCTTAGGAGAGCGCGTCTCAACAGTGAAGCTGTGAGAGAAGATGTTGGTAAGCTTGGCACCATAGCCGTTCTTGCCACCGACAATCTTCTCCTCCTCCTTGTTGTAGTTCCCGCTGGTAAGCAAGTGGCCAAAGATCATCTCAGGAACGAACACCTTCTCAGTGGGGTGCTGCTCGATGGGAATGCCATCACCATCGTTCTCTACGCAGATGAGGAGACCGGATGCCGTGACGCAAGCACTCACCTCAATGTGCTTGATGGGTGTGCGCCCCTCTTCGCCACTGCGAACAAGAGCATCCCGAGCATTCACGACAATCTCATCAAAGAGCTTGTAGAAGCCAGGGTTGAAAGCGCAGTGGCGATAGACCATCTTCCTCTTCTCTGCATCAAAGACCCAGCGCATCTCATCGTGCGTCTCTACAGACCCAATGTAGGTGTCAGGCAGCTCCAGAATGTGCTCCCTGTGCGTGTGCTTCTTATAGGCATCGGCGGTAGACATTTTGTTATACCAAGGGTGGGGGTCATGCCTCCTTCAAATTTGATGCTCCCTCCTAAACAGAAGGCCATCACCCGATGCCCTGTAACAAATGTATGCTATTCATACACGATTGTTTACAGCAGACCCCGCATCCATCATCTAGACATGCGACCCAGTTCAAGCGTGGCAGACTACTCGGTTGTATAGAGACGGTCAGTTATCTTCTTGCAAAACAGATTGAGATTGATAGACCCGATATGTATGAGTGGCTGAACATGATGGAAATGATGAACTGTGCTGTTCTTAACCAACAGGCCTCCCGCGACTATCGCATGTATCAGATATGGCTAACAAACAAAAACACAATCGATGAGATTATTACTATTCTCATCGAAAATGCTATTCTATCAAAAACTCAGAGCAGATATCCCTATGAGGAATGGTTTGCGGAAAAGGGAATGTTCCTTCTTCAAAATCTTCGCCAGATTCACATAGAACATTCGGGGGCTAAGTTTATAAAAATAAAGGCACCTGTTGACGAGTATGATGGACTCTACAGTTAGTTCTTCACCATCATGAAAATCTTATCATTATCCCAGCCAGGTGAGAATTTATTATTGTGTTCCATTTCAATGAATCCGTGAAAGGCCAGTTGGTCCTTGATAGGCTCAATAACCTCCATATAGTCTTTGTGTGGCACATTGCGGAATACGTCCTCAATCAGAAAGATGCCACCGGGCTTTAGAAACGGCAGTGCGGCCTGCACAAGTATTTTCTGATCCCAGACGTCGTGGGAGGAGTCGTCTAGAATCACATCTAGATTTCCACCTGTAGCAGTGAGGGCGGCGCGAATACTCTCGACGCTGCGCACATCCATGTTCGCAAACTTCGTATTCGTGTATCCGAAGCTGGCAGCATTCGTAAGAAAATCATCGTCGCGGTCAAAGAAAAAGAGCTCACCCTTCTTGAAATAGTTGGCCCACATGTGAACACTGGACCCACCGGCTACACCAATCTCTGCAAAACGGACAGGCTTATTCTTGTATGTGGCGAGAAACATGGAATAAAAGGGCGTATAGGGGTGGCGATGGCCCCGTGGGTTAAACGGGCTCTTATCAGTTTGGCATTCCGCTCCGAGAACACATAGTTCGGTGAGTGCGCGACTAGATTCTAGAGAGAATGTGGGAATCATCTGTTGTTTCTTGGAGCGGGCGTTTAAGTCTAAATTTGTTCTTTACATGAAGTAAATGTCAAACGACGCCAAGCAATGTCCGTGGTGTCAGCGCTGGTGCTTGAAGGATGCTGCATGCGCGTATGTATTCGCATGTGGCCTGGAGACAACGGGTAAGTTTCATGCGGGCAAAGGCTGTGGTCGCACATGGTGTTGGACGTGTGGAAAGAAATATTGTAGCCCGTATTATGATCCCGAGTCAGGGCAGCGTCTACCGAGCGCTAAGGATAATCATGACCCATTTTGCTGTAAACAGGAGGAGGGATTCAAGGAAGAGGAGTATTGTGGTGGGGGGCATTCGGGACATTGTGCCAGGAGGTGGTAAAACCTGTGGTAAAATATACAGTCCAAGTAAGATGCGTGGTGGCGGAAGTTACTACCAACCGACACAATATGTAAGCAGAGGTGGTCGCCGTCTTCATGGCGGCTTCTACCCGTCTATCATGGGCGGTGTGCTTAGTAATGGACCTATTCTCTTCACACCAGCATTAGCGTCTGGATTCCGTCTTCTCCGAAATAACACGGAGAGGATGAGGAGCCGGAGCCGCAGCCGGAACCGGTCAACCCGCCGTTCCAAACGCACCTTAAACAGGCGAAAAAATACGCGCAAAGCCTAAAGATTGGAAAGGGAAGCCAGTATAGGAAATGTCTCTTGTCCGAGCCAATCAGAATGGCAATTTGTTTGAAATCAAGACCGTCCAGAGCGGTGCCTTCCGGACCCTCATTGAGGCCCTGAAGGAGATTCTTACGGAGGCAAATCTGGAATTTGATAGCCAGGGCATCAAGATTATGGCCGTCGACGAGACCCATACGGTTCTGGTCTATCTCCGTCTTCACAGCGACCGTTTTGAGAACTACTTCTGCCCCGCCAAGCATGTGCTCGGCGTCAACATGATCTACCTCTTCAAGCTTATCAAAACGATGGGCAACAACGACTCACTGACGCTCTACCTGCCCGCTAGCAACCCCAACAAGCTGGGCATTCGCATGGAAAACAGCGAGAAGTCTACGACCACAAACTACTTTCTCAAGCTGTTCGACACGGATGTGGAGGATATCCAGATTCCGTCTCTCAACTTCACCAGTATTATCCACATGCCTTCCATTGACCTCCAGAAGATTTGTCGCGATATGAATGCGCTGGGTGAGAAGCTGGATGTGGAGATTACAAGTTCAGGCACAGATCTCATCTTCCGCTGCATGGGCGACTTTGCGGAGCAGGAGACGATTATTAGTGAGAACAGCAGCAGCATGAAGGTCCACAAGGCCGCGGGCGCCATTAATGAGATTGTGCAGGGCATCTTCCAGCTGAAGCATCTTGTCCTCTTCACAAAGTGCACGAGTCTGTGCCCGTCGATTGAGCTCTACCTGAAAAATGATTTCCCTCTCATTCTGCGTTACACCGTTGCGAATCTGGGAGAGATTAAGTTGGTTCTGGCGCCGATGAAGAACAAGGCATAAACTTTCTACACACAACTACTATAGATGCCTCCTACATATGTTCTTGTAAATGATGATGATTATTATAAGGACCCCAGATTCTTCCTTGGATTTGTGAGTGGATTTCTATCGGCTGCTATTCTTTTTAGGGTATTAAAGTTTTGATTATTCCCGGTATAATATCTATATATTTAATATAGAAGATGGCTAGCTGGTCTGGACTTGGAGTAAGGAAGGCACTTAGGAACCGCGGTTATGGATATATTGCAAATGGAATTAATGGGTTAGGCGTTCCTAGAGGTGAGACTAATGATGAGAGAGCTCAACGGGAATATGAAAAAATCCCCTTTGCCACAGCCGAAGAGTTAGCTCTTTTAGCTGAACTGCGAGCAAATCCGCGTAGACCAGGTGGTGATCAAACATTTGGACAAGTCTACAATTCAGGAGGACTTGGAGAAACACTACTTGGAAATGGAAGCTTCAAAAATCCTGCATTACGGGAAATAAATAGATTATCTAAATTACGCGGTGCTAGGCCTACAAGATCCGGTGGTCGCAAAGTCACTCGGCGTAGACGTCACCGTGTTAGACAGACGCGTCGTAAGTAGATAGTCTTAGGCAAGAACCATCTCAGGCGGGCTAGGCCGAATCAGACTAAACGCCATCGTCTGCGTAGGATTTCCACCACCCTGGTAAGCATTCACTCCCATAACAATCTCACCTTCATCTGTAGGCGGATCATCAATCTGAAGTCTTACTTCCTTCTGATGATGCGAATGACCCGAAACCCAGGCGCGAACAGGCCAGCAAATCATATCCTCCAGATTGCTGCTGAACCCCTCAACATTCTTATAATTAGCATAGCGTCTGTGTGTGAGAAGCTTGGTCGGCATGTGGTGTGTAACAACAACTGTATTTGCCTCAAGCACCGTTGCATTGTAGAGCGCTGAATCAAGCCACGAGACCGCCTCCTTATGCGCTGCGCCCGCCGTCTTCGGTGACCACAGCGTTGTTCCACAGAAGTTGACGCGCTCATGCCTCAAATACACGGACTCGTTGTGGAGAAAGTGGACATTCTGCCACTGAGAGCAAATCTGCCGCATAAGAGTCATGCTCTTATCATATCCCTCGTCAAACTCGTGGTTTCCTGGCACGACAATCACGTCATCCCAGTTCTCCTTGCAATACTCAATGAACTTCGGGTAAAGCGCCTTGCTGGGATATCCAATGTCCCCCGCGAGAGCAAGAGTGCCGGCTACAGGACGGACGATCCGATTGAACATCGGGCGACCTGTCATCCTCTCCAGATGGATGTCACTGATATACTGAAGGCGGAACATTTTCGTGTCTTAAAAACACAAAAATGTTCCGTCAATTTTTAATTGTTGAACGATAGGGATAATTGAATCGTCCATCAATTTGTATTGCCATTAATTTATGAATAAGTTGATCTAAGAGTGTGTTGTATTCAGGTTTCTGAAAAAACTTATAAATTTCAGATTGAAATAGCGCCCTTGTTAAATAAGATACTACACCCTTAAATTCGGGAAAATCAGCATCACCGCCTTTTTCAGAAAGTCTAGCCCGTAGGCTCATATAAGTAGAATATGGTTCTGCAATCATAACATTTCTTACAAATGTTTTATGTTCAAGTATGTCTTCTTCGTAGTTTTTTGTAGAAAAATACTCAATAATCTTCTGTTTTGGATCAAGAACTCGTGTTATAATACGAGCCTGTCTTTCATTCACAGCTTCTTCAGCAGCCATTCTTAAATTAAGCTCACATTTTCTTCTCCACGTGCGGCGTATAGAGGATGTCCGCATGCGCAATGCTCTTATCAAGACACATAATGCCCGTGTTCTTATTGAAGGCCTCAGCATCCTTATTCCATACCTTGATTACATAGAAGCCGATCCGCTGCGCCGGACCCACACCGAGCACCTTGGGACTGATGCTGATACCGACAAAGGTGTCGGCCGCATTCACAGCCGCCATGTTCATCATGGTGCCCAGCACATACTTCTTATAAATATCAATACCAGTATCATGGCCACCACGAACGCTGTAGCTGCCACCACGAATGTTGTGATAGTTCTCCCAGAGAGGAGGGAGGGGGTCGCGCATCCAGAAGAACATACCAGTCTTTATTTTATCACCTAACTCCTTGAATACTGAAAGCACATCTCCAATGGTAGAGACCGTGGCAATCTTTTGAAATGTATCAAGAGTCCAGCGCTTTTCCCTGAGTGAGTGGAAGTATAAAGTCCACTCACCCGAAGGGATTTTCTTCGTAAGGTCGGACATACTCATTTTCCTATATGTCCTTGTGTCAAATTTTTATGTGGCCTAATTGGCCGCATCTTCCTCTTCCTCTTCTTCCTCGCCAAGACTGACCGACCGCGCGTCGCCATTCAGCTCAACCTTCATAGGCTGAAATACAGGTGCTGCAGCAGCAACAGCAGGCGTATCCATCTCAAGCATGAGAGTCTGTAGAATCGGATCAAGAGACCAAGGAGATACCGTCTTCTCCTCTCCATCTTCCGTAATCACGAAAAGCTCCAGGCTCACACGGTTATCAAGAATGATGCCTGTCCGAACACTCCAAGACCCCACGACGACGGCAGGAGACGGTGCGCCCGAGTTACTTGAATACTTTACATCACAGATAAAGTCGTCGAGTGAATATAAGCTGAGGCCGTTATAACGAATACTTGCCGCAAGCCAAGGAAGAGACTTCGTCTGCTCAAGCGCGCAATTGGAGAGAATATTCGTCTCAAGATTGTAGGTCCACGCGATACTCGGGACACCAGGACCCATGCTGTTTACCGATCCAGCAAGATACGGTGTCGTATAGCCACTGAAGAAAACATACTCCTGAGGCCGCGCCAACAAAAGGGCGCGCTGCGCCGTCTTCGCACTCACAGAGTAGAGCCCCTCTAGAAAGTTGCGCACAACCAGATAAATCCGGAAAAGTTTCACGTAAAACTGCGGGGTGAAATACGACTCCACAAGTGTCATGTAATACTGGGGGTTGAAATACGATTCCATTCTATAAGCTCTATGCGCTCATGTTTTAGACCGTTAAGCGCTCGCCAGCTTGCTTGTATCAATACACTGAGTCTGACCCGTGCCAGGTCCACACGCAACCGTCGCGGCAGGGGTTACAGTAACAGCGGAAAGCGGGTTACCAGACGCATCACACGGAACGGGGTCAGGAATACCTGCTGTGGCAGCAATAGCTGCAGCGGCGGTTGCTGAGACAGTGCCGGGTGGTGCACGAAGAGCACCAATTGATAGTCCTATACCCAGCATGATAAGTGGGATTGAAAAAACGCCCCACGCTACCAGATCTGCACCATTCTGAGACAGATAGACCATGAGGAGAACCGCAATTATACCAACTAAAAAGTGGCCAATAAGAAGCTTATATTGGTGTTTTGCGAAATCTAGTATTATTAAGGCCATAAATAATGCGGCTGTTGTTAACCCAGGGTAGGAAATCTCCATTCTATATCGTAATATCATTTTACGTTAGGCGAACCAGCTTGGTCCCATTCCAGCGAGCAATGGGCTCAGGAATGACAGTGCCCTCCTCATCCGTTCCATAGACATTGTTGTCAGCATCCTTGTAATAAGTTACACCCTTATAGTCCAGAGGCTCAAGCTCAAGAGCAGCCTCCTCTTCCTCCTCGGGCTCATCCTCCAGCACCTCTCCCTCCACATCCTCATCAGGCAGAATTACGCTCGGCTCCTTTGCCACAAATCGCGCCAGCCGAAGCTCCTCTACCTCCGCATGCGTGGAGGCGAGCTGCTCCTCTAGAGCACTGATGCGGCTCTCCAGATAGGAGACATCGGGTACATGTGACTGCATCTGCGGCACCTGCCGCTCGAGTCGTTCAATGCGCTTGACAAACTCGTTATCATAGAGGGGAACCTTCGGCTTCTCAACCGCCACCAGAATCTGCTCAATAAGCGACAGCCTCTCGTGGAGTGTAGTCTCAAGGGTGCGAAAGAGCTCACGAATCATAGGCTCGGCACTCATTTTTTGAATGACGGACTATTGGCCACCGCCATCATCAATTTTTGCTCCCTTACCGCTTGGTTTTGATTTGGATGTTCATGACAGCATCCAGCGTGCTATCTCTATCCTTCAGAGGCTTCGTTCTCTTAAGACGGAGTCCCTCTTCTCCTGTGACCCCGTTACCTCGTGCCGTCGTCTTCTCATTCGGCGAAAACATCGTATTCTTCAGGCTGGAATCAAAGAAATCAATCGGCTTCGTGTCAATGCTTCCGAGGATGCTCACCATTGGCGGCATGTGAATATCCACGCGCACCTTCTTGGCACGCACCGTCGCACGGAAGCTCTCAATTGTCATCGGCCCTCCGAGAACCTTCAGGCTCTCGCGCGCAGGTGCAGGGAAGATGCGAGAAATACCCTGGGGGTCATAGAGGCGGTGAAGAAGCGCCATACGTTCCCAGCGAACGTGGGGATCCATCGTCTCATTCAGCAAATAACTCACCGCGCACTCGGGGCAGCAGAAGTTGCCATACACGCGCCAGAGACCCTTATCCTCCCTCTCAGGAATGATACACGGCTGATTCTCAAAAGGGTGAATACACCAGAAACAGTGAATATCCGATTTCGCAGGCAGCTGGTGCGCGTCTGAATCGGCGCGAAACTGGACCATGAGATTCGTGCGAACAAAGGCGGGCATAGGTGCGGTCTCCACAACAATAGGCGCAGGCGCTGCAACCGCAAGAGAGGGTGCATCCACCTCCTTCTCTTCCTCGCTCAAGACAAGGGGCTCCTGGTGAGAAGAGAATACATTATCGGCGCCGGCATCATATGGTTCGGGCTGTAGAGGGGGTGCGGGATTATACTGGATCGGCATATCGCTGAATTGCACGTCATTGCTGTGAATCTGAAGATGCGCAATTAGAGGACGTCTTGGCTCAGACGAGAAGCTCCCCTCAATTCCAGATGAGGTAACAACTGCGACAATCTTTACTGGCTTCTTGCTCTTGCGAACAACAGGTGCAGAGGCAGGTGCAGAGGCAGGTGCAGAAACAACAACCGGCGTTTCGGTGGGGGTAACCATCTTATTTTTAGCGACACGACGTCCAGACATGTTCTGAAGACAGGTCGTGTTCCAAAGTTTAGGTGCTTTGAATATTATCTAAACTAAGTATATAGAAATGCAGTGGCTTATGTCTCTCTATGTTGCCGCGCTCTTTTTCGTTTTAACTCCGGGCGTCCTCGTCTCCCTGCCCCCTGGTGGCAAGAAGATGACGGTGGCGCTGGTCCACGCGCTCGTCTTCGCCGCCGTCTACCAGCTCACGCACAAGATGGTGTGGCGCGCTCTGTATGAGGGTTTTGAGGCCGCCGGCGCCAAGGCCACGGTGATGGCGTGCGAGAAGGATGCCGACTGCACTGCGCCGATGAAGTGCAAGTCTAAGATGTGCTCTGCGTAAATATTTATAAAGTCGTCTAAACACAATCTCCTATTTCAACCAAGATGGTTGAAACAGGAGGTCTGCCAATACGCATACATACACTTTTCCAGCTCATGATGAAAAATCCAAATGCCCTCTCACATATGATTCTAGTTGGCCCTCCGGGCTCGGGTAAGACCACATCAGCCCGAACCTTCGTGGAACGGCTCCACGGTCAAGGCGGTTTCTCGTCCTTCTTCGGCCGCGCGCTTTTTTTGAATAGCAGCGACGAGCGCGGCCTAGAGGCTGTAAGAAGTCGCGTATTCCCCTTCGTCCGATCTTCTCTGCACTCTATTCTTCAGAGTGGTAAGAGCACCCTCGGTTATACGCCGCCCAAAGTGATTATTTTTGACGAGGCCGAGACGCTCACTGACCAGGCCCAAATAGCCCTCCGCCCGCTCTTAGATACGCCCCCCCAGGATGTTCTTCTCATCTTTCTCTGTAACTCGGTCTCCCGAATTCATTCGTCTATTCTTCACAAGTTCCTCACAGTCCAGCTGGAGGCTCCCTCCGCAACCGAGTTCACGAAGCGTCTGGAAAAGATAGAGTTGTCATGCACGACCACCACCGGTATTGACATCCTCTACCGACGTGGCGATATTCGCTACTTCCTTCTTCATCCCACAAAGCACGACGAGTGTGCGAGGCTCTGGACCTCTATTTTCACAGTGCCCTCTTACGAGATGACAAAACACATAGATGGGCTTCTTCAAACCTGGATTTTTCCCGAACTCGCCATGTTCTTCCTTGTGATCACGAAGGAGCTCCAACTCTTGACGCCGGCCGCCCTTTATGAAATGCTGCGAATCACAGACGGAGACTTCTTACGCCTCTGTCCTCCTGAGATGCGGACAAAACTCTTAGCAAACTGGATTGAGATGAACCTCCACCTAAAACTTGACGAACCAATCCGCCAAGGTTAAAGAAAGAAATGGATCCGACTAAGCTAACGTTCACTCCTCTGCGCATCTCCACGCTAGTCACGACGGGGCACTTGGGAACGACCATCAATCTCAAGGGGCTATTCGAGCAGCTGGGACCATGCAAGCTTCTTCTTCCAATTGGCTATCCTGCAGAGGGGATTCTGAAGATGGAGTGTAAGGACAGGGTGATTGGATACGCATCACGCGACGTTCTCACAAAGCGGCGCGTAAGTGATAAGACGTTCTTCAATCAGTCCACTCTCGTGATTCGCAAGAAGCGGGATGATGCGCCCGGATTCAAGGAGGTCAACATGAAGCTGTTTGAGAACGGTGGATTTCAGATGACGGGAGTTACGAGCGAGGAGTTCAGCCGCTCCGTGGTAATTTGGCTCATTGAGTTTCTGAAGCAGTGTCCTACCCCTATTTCCGATAAGCCGCTCACCATTGCGAAGTTCGCGATCCAGCTGCTCAACAGTGATTACAAGATGAATACACTGGCGAAGCGGGATGAGCTCCATCGTCTTCTGACGTCTAAGTATCGCTTGTTCAGCACGCTTGAGACGACGATTTATCAGGGTGTTAATACGAAGTATTATTACAACGAGGAGGCACCGCTCGATACGGAGCTTTGGGGAATTTGCCAGTGCCCGAGGCCGTGCACAGGTCAGGGCGATGGCAAGACAATCGGGAATTGCAAGCGGGTAACAATCTCTGTGTTTCAGACGGGAAGTATTATCATTACGGGTGCCCGAAACAAGCAGCAGTTGGACGAGGCGTATGAGTTCATCAATGTGATTCTACGGAAGCACGCCGCGGAGGTTCTGAAACCTCAGCCTTTGGCCGCTGCGACTTAGCTACCGCTGCGACTTAGCCGCCACCGCGGCAACTACTTAGCCGCCACCGCGGAAAAAAGCCAATAGGTTTTCCCCGGAATACGTCAGACTTTGAGATGTCGGCTCCCTCTACGAATGCACCCGCTGCCGCTACCCCTGCCACGGCCACTGTCACCACCGTGGTTCCCACAGCCCCCATTCTCCCGTCACCGCAGACGCTCGTCCAGGCCGCCAAGCTCGCTATCCAGCTTGACCGCGCCATCCAGCTGGATTACTACGTGGACACTGCCACCAACAAGGCCTTCCTCGGCGAGGATGACGAGGCCAAGGAGAAGATGCTCGTGAAGAGCGGCGACGAGTTCACCAGCCTCATCCAGAAGATCTACAAGGTCGGCACCGACTTCATTATCCTCACGGAGAACAGTATCTACATTGTATCTGGAAACATCCAGAAGCGCCGCATCAAGTCGCCGCAGATGCGCAACGGTGGCGAGATTTAAATGCAATAAATAGAGTGTCATGCCAAGACTTTTTGTTTATCGTATAGTCACAGATTCTGGCGCAGCGCCGCACGTATCAGAAGGTCATCTGACGCTCACCATTTGCAAACCGAAAATTCGGAAGTCTGCCAAAAATGGAGACTATGTGCTCGCTCTTATGGCACAGTCAAATAATGCTATGAAAACTCTTAAAAAGAGTAAGGCAGTCTCTAATAATGATAAGCACTTCCAGGCCGCCTATCTTTTTCGGGTAGGCGAGGTGGTTCCTCTAGAGAGATATGATGAGTGGTGTGCGACACATGCTCCCAGCAAACTCTGCACTGCCGAGCATTTTGAGGGGAATGCACAGTATAACAAGAATCTCAAGTGGAGACCCGGTCCTCATGGGCCCAATCAAAGAAATCGCAATCTGAGTGGATGTAATTCAATCACGTCTACACATTTTGCTGCATGGAAATCGTCCAATCCCCATCGTCTTACGGAGGAGGAACTTGCGGGTCTAGGTCTTACGGAAGAGGAAGTCTCTAAGATAGGAATTGGCCACAAAATTGTAGATATGCCGAGCACGGAGATGGCTGATCATCTCATCGCCTCGAAGAAGACACCATCTAGAAATAATAAGAACAAAACCGCGAAGGCGAATAATGGACCAAGAGGGGCGGGTGCTGGACCAGGCGCCCCTGAACCACCAAAAGGAAGAGAAGGATATACTATCTTCTAAATAGATGAGCTTGATATACATAACATTTGCCATTTTTTTCATATCAACACTCCCCCAGCTACAACAGACAATTCAAACAGGTGAAACACGTGATTTGAATTGGCTAAACTTAGTTCTGAATATTATTGGAAATGCTCTTCTTGGACTACACGGCTATCTACAGGGTGATAAAGGCGTAGCAATTCTCGGAGCTTATTTTGTAATATACATGTCTACTCTACTGTATTACAAGAGCAATGAAAATCGCCAATAAGATAATAAATAGGCCATCATTCCACATATGCTCTTTTGTGAGTCTACCATTTTCAACTAGATCGATAGCACCTCCGATGCCCGTAGCGACCAGCGCGAATAGAACAAGAATCCACAGAAGAGACCGGGTCATTTTATTTAGACTCAGGAATTAACGCGCGCTCGCAGAGAATATATGTAAACATGGCATCCACGACCACGATAGAGAGAACCATGGCCTGTGTTAAGAGTGCCGCATACAGTTCATAACCAGCCTTCTTTGCCATCATCAGAGTAAAGAGCATAAGACCCACGATCAGGATGGCGGCAATCATACGGGCCCAAAAGAGAATATAAAAGAAATCACAGACGGTGCGGCTCGCTACGGGCTTCATCCAAGTGGGTTCCATTTCTTCTTATGACAAAGAAAAAATAGAATCTCCTATCAGAAAAATGGTTATGCGTAAGAATCGTAAGACTAGTCGTAAGGGAAGCCGCCGCTCAACCCGTCGCAATATGTATGGTGGCGCCTACACGCTCTCCCCGATGGAGCTTACGGATACCAGCATGATGAGCGCCAGCAAGATGTCGGGTGCCCAGGGCCTCGACTTTCTCGGTAAGCACGCGGCTCAGCATGGAGGTGGCGGCCTCATGGGCGCGCCTGTTGGCGACACTGGCATGCTGGACTCCTCTCTCCGTGCCGCCGCCCGTATGGGGCCGCTTGATGCCTCCTACCAGGCTGTCGTCGGCATGAAAGACCAGTCCGGCGGTAAACGCAGACGCGCGAGCCGTCGTGCCAATCGTCGTGGTGCGACCCGCCGCAATCGCCGTAATCGCCGTGCGACCCGTCGCCAGAATGGCGGCATGCGTGAGCTCGGCTTCATGGAGACGAGCGCCCCTGGCATGCTCCTGTCCGGCAGCCAGGCCTCCGCCGCCCTCAGCAATATGAACAGGGAGTGGGCCCTCGCCGCGAACCCCAGCTCCTTCGCCCCGAAGCTCGCCGGATATTAGGTGTTAACCAAAAATCGCCTTCAGCATGACTGACTGAGACGTCAACTTCTCACGCTCAGCATCGTTTACGACAACACGAATATGACATAAGAGAGTGCCATGTCCGCCCTCGGGGCGACGCGGCATTCCCTTTCCATCCACCACATGAGTCGTCCCAGACATCAGACCAGGCGGCAGATCTACGATAAGGCCATCAGGATATCCAGGGTGACCACTGACCTTCTTCTGGCACCCGAGCAAGCACTCCGCAAGCGTCAGCTGAAAATCCATATGAAGCGTTGTGCCCTCGCGTTTGAGGTCACTCGTTTCATCCGCCTCCGTCAGAATAATATGAACATCACCCGCCTCCACGAACTCGTGATTATCGCTGCACTCCCTCTCAAAGATGAGCATCTCTCGCACCTTCATTCCAGGCTCGACGCGTATCGTCAAGACCTTCTCATGCGTAGTGAACTTGCGACCCTTACACGTGCCACACGCGACCCCAGGCTGCTTCCCCTCTCCTGCACATGGCCCACATGGACTATGCTGGACTGCCTGCATTCCTGGTGCAATCATCATCACATGCTCAACAAAGCCACGACCCTGACACGCACCACATGAAACAAACGTCTTACATCCATCCCCTTTGCAGCCATCGCAGAATTTCTGACGCTCAAACTGAATCTGAATCATGCGACCGCTGTAAAAGTCGCCGAGTGTGAGAGGAATTTCGTGAACCTTCGGAGGCGCCTTCGCCCGCCGAACACGGGGTCCATTGGGCCTGCCGCCACCGGGACCACCTTGGCCGAACATTCCGAAAATACTTCCGAAGTCAAATGGGAAACCGCCACCCCCACCTCCAAACGGGTTACCACCAAACGGATGCCCACCCCCCTCTTGAGCACCCGCCTCCCCCTCTACATTCCCTGTCATGTCATATACCTGACGCTTTCTATCGTCGGCAAGAACGTCGTGGGCCCGAGAAATTGCCTTGAAATCGTCCTCATTTCCCCCCTTATCCGGATGATGCTTCATTGATAGACGCTTGTATGAACGACGAACCTCCTCCTTATCAGCCCCGCGCTCGAGGCCGAGAACCTTGTAGAGATCCTTCTCCGCGCTAAGTGCCGACATCTATGCTTTCTAGAAAAGTATGTTTAAGTCACGATAATAAAAATTGAAACCGCGCCCCGTCACCAGGGCGTCTAATCAAGTATAATGTCCCTTCTCAACGAGTTTGATGTTCTTAAGACATGTCTGCCACTGGAGCGTAACATTACAAAGTATCTCTGTGTTAAAACGAAAGTCAATAACTACGATGACCTCGAGTTCCGAATGGAGGGTGATCTGGAAAAGACTGTCCGCAAGTTCGCCCATTCTGGCTGGAATGAGATGCGCCCTCTCGTGGTTGGTATCAAATGCTATACAAATACGGATGCTGCCGTCTTTGTAAATCATGGAAATAGAGACCGTCTCTCACCCAGGCTGATTGACTCATTTGATGTGCTCAATGATACATGGTATACATTCAAGTATCCTCTTCTTGCCAATTATCATACGGATACGCGGATTCTTCTAAGCGAGGGCGTCACTGCCTTTACTATCGCCATCTTGGATGCGTCTTCATACCTGCGAGATAGCGCCAGGAGCAACTCACTCCCTCCAGGTTATGCTTCCTTTGACACGACGCTTTATGGCTCGTTCAATAAGGCCCTCGTTTACTCGGATGAGAAGGGTGCTCTTATTAATCCGTCGGGTGCTGATATTAATAACGCATATGTCATCCCACCAATATAAAATTGAAGAGGTGTCGGCCTAACTAGTCGTAACATCACAATGGCATTTGATAACATTTTACAGAACGTAACAACTCCTATGGAGTTTACATACCTTGGTATCGGTTCGGCACCACATGCCACGTCCATCGACGAGTTTGACGATGTCTGGGACCAGCTTGTGCCAGTCTTTGTTAGAGATCAGGCCGCAAAAACCAGACGAATCATTCACTTTGACCCGACCTTCTCCCACTCTATTGAGTTTGTAAAAACATATTTTGCGACCAAGTATCCTGAACTCACATATTCTAAAAATGAATTCTATCACCTCTGGAGCTCCCCCCGCTTGGAGGTTCTTGTTGTGGAGAACCCCCTGCAGTATAAGAACAAGTTCTACGAAAGCGATGCCGACGACGAGTGGTTTCTTCAGGCCCTATGCGTATCCGTTCTTAGAGATAGTATGCGGCTCGTGGTCCAGGATTTCAGCGGACGCGATCTCGCGGATGTCTTCAAGCGGGTGTATGAGAACTCTTCTAACAAGCAGTTGTTTAAGAAGAAGGTCCTCTTTGATATCACATATGGTCACGCCTCATGTATGACGGACTTGATAAAGAATAGACCCATCTATGACGCCAGCGGCAATTTCATGAACTTCCTTCTCTATACACCCAGTGAAGTCAAGGCGTCTATAGGAAAAAACGCGCGGCTAGATGAGCTTATCAAGGAGTATTATGTGAAGAAGTTCAGAGAGATACTGAATCTCCACCATGTGAATTATAGACGGCGGACAAAGGGTGAGGGATGTATGTATAGATGCGAGTTTTACGATGACACCTCAACGCCCCAGCTAATTATGGGCTATCTCCAAAGCGAACTCACAGACGTATTCCTTATTCTTAAGGACCTTGCCGTCTTCACAGCAGAGAAGGAGCATCAGTTTCGCTATCTGATGAAATACTATGACCAGGTTAATATGTATGATTGGGGCACATCTGTTAACCGACTTGTTTAAGCATTTAAGAGCCCTCCACCATAAACCACAGAATGGACCCAGGTCTCATTGGCCAAGAAGAGAGTCTTCGTATTCTAAATGAAACACTCAAAGATCCGCCCCACCTCTTTTTTACGGGTGGTTATGGCTGTGGAAAAACAACTCTTATGAACTGCTTCTTAAAGGCATATTACGCTCAGTTCAATATAAAAAATCCTGGACCCGAATGGATTCTCAATCTTTCATCGGACCAGGACCGCGGAATCCACTGTGTTCGCCAATCTGTCGCCGAATTTGTTCGCCATGCCCCTGCGAAGGAGGGCATCTATCGCTGGATTCTCTGCGATGATTCGGACTCGCTGCCTATGATTTCCCAGCAGGCCCTCCGCCGCCCTATGGAGACGCATAATCATATTACCCGCTTCATCTTCTGCTCGCGCTATTCGGGTGATCTCATCCCCCCACTGAAATCCCGCTGTCTTCATATAGAGCTGGAGACAATTTCACCGTTCGAACTCTTCAACCACTTCATAGAAATAACGGGGCAGACTCATATACAGCTCTCCCCATCTGCAAACCTTATATTTTTAAGCCTGTCTCAGACGCCGACCGAAATGAAACGCATGATTATCCTCCTAGGAACGAAATACCCCGAAGCGACTCTTATTACGACTGAACAAATTCTTGAAATTTTTGGTTCCCCAAGCTTCTCCCTCTGCGTGTCTCTTCTTCACAGTTATCTCAGAGATGATATACATACATCTATTCAAACCTTCTTCAAAATCTGGAAGACCGGCATCAGCTATGAGGACTTTCTGAACGAGATGAATATTACGCTCCGACAAATCGGCCAACTTTCGCCCCAAAAAAGCCAGCGTCTTCACGAACTAATTCTGAAAGGATGGATGTATTTTGCACAGGGAAAAACACACTCTCTTGACATGCTTCGTTTACTTTTCCAGGAGAACTAATTATAATAAGGTAGGGATGGCGGATACCAAGAGACTTTTTAGAAAGATCCCCCCAGAGGAGCTTGTAAACGAGATTCTTGAACACCTCAAGCTGCATGGTCTTCAAGAACGGCGGTGGTTTACACGGGATGAGCTCTGTCTAGAGAGTGTTGATGAGTGGCTGCCCATTCTTGAACCATATTATATACCCTGTAAAGCCAAGCGATTCCTCTCCAATATGACGCATGCGAGGCTAACAACCATTATTCGGCACATCTTACATCCTCTTGGGTATGATTTACGCACTCAAGAGCGCATGTATAAAGCGCAAAAAACAACAATGTATCAAATATACACAACAAATGAGAGGCATATTGATATAAGCGCAAACGAGATGCTAGTGGAATTTTTATAATTTTACTTTCTACCCTTGATCTTCTTTAAGGTTCTATTAAGAAGCTTAACAAGATTAAGCTTTCTAAAGCGCTTTGTTGGGACTATCTTCTTGGCACTCGTTCTCTTGTGCTTATGTTTGCGCATGCGCTTAGAAGCAAAACGTATACGCGGCACGGGTGAATTTAGTTCAACAGGTGTTGTGCTGTGATATGAAAACGGGCTCACCATGTGAATTTGTGGACTTCCAAATCTTACGAAAGGATTCGGCGGCGACACGTCTTCAGCTCTTATACCAATAAAATTGGAAGGATCGCGCCTATCCCTATTTTCTATTATGGCTCTATGATGAGTTGCCAGTTGAAGACGAGCTTCCTCGCTAGCTCCAGAATTAGAACGCGCGGCTTCCTCCGCATCAGCATGAGCGACAAGCTCGGCGCCGAGCGCCACTTGTTCAGCCTCGTATTGTCTTTGACGCCGAGTATTTTCAGGGGCACGAATTCGAAGGCCCAAGCCAGAAGCCATGTTAATTAGTGTATAGATATTTTGAACATATCTGTAATAACTAAATCACTAGCCATAATCTGCTCTTCACTCATCCGAGTAAACCATCCAAAGTTGCGTGAACGTTCCAGCTCGGTCCAGGGGATAGGAACATAGGTAGACTGTTTTTGTATATCAAATGGTAAGACGCCTTGCTGACCTGCCGAGAGAAGGTCCTCAAGCTGTATCCTCTTACCATTTGGTTTCCGCGAGATCTCCTCGTGCGGCCGATACTCAACATCCTTGCCGAACTCGCCTGCTAGCTGACGAGCATCCCATTTCTCATCGCCGCGGAAGTTTAATCCACCCAGCTGCGTATCCAGGCGCTTCCGCGTCATTGCTTCCCACTTTACGAACAGCGGGTGCTCGGGTTTCGGCGACCATACACATCGGAGACCGGGCGCAGGAGTTCCCGCCGGTCCACTAAATGTCTCTCCCAGATCGGTGCCAAAGAAAACGACCTTGTCGCTCGGCATCTGGTCAAACGGCTTGATAGCCACAGACGACGCGCTCAACCAGAGGCCACCCTCCTTCTTCAGAATGGAAGCACGTATCCAGGCAAGCTCCGCCTCACCCACGCTCGCCAGCGGATTCTGGAGAGGTGTCGGCAGAGCCTTCCAGCCACCCAAGCGGAGCGCCACGTCCGAGAGGCCATTGATGACTTCCACGCGGTATTTCAGCTTGTTCTGCACTACAATTGTCTGATAGCAAAGATTCAGAAAGGGCACATTCATAGCGCGCGAGGAGCGGCCCATGAAATCCATCCATGAGCGACTATTCACATCGCTCGGATTGAGATACAGCCAGATAACGGGAAGACCCATACCCCTCTCTAGAAGCTTAGTATCGCGGAAAGGATTCTGTTCAATTGTTGTGGAGGCCGTAACGGTTGCCACTAAAACTGCAATCGTCATGACAAGCCCTACAGTTATAAGTACTCCCTTGTTCATATCTCTCTACATACGGGGGATTTTATTGGTTACTGATGACGAGTCGCTTCATCCTCTGGAAATATTCATCCGCAAACATTCCTTCTTGTGCGACTCTGAGCTGCCGTTGACGCTCTCTCTCCGCCGCCTGCCGCTCAGACTCTGCGTGTAGACCTGCCTCATGGTCAGTCAGAGGCTCGGGGGCCTTATCGCGGCTCGCCTGATACCTCTTCAAATCACGCGCCTCAACCCGAACATTGGAAACCTGTTGAGAAATCGTATTTTCCTGGGTATATGCCTGCTTCAGATCCGTGTATTTCAGATTCGCATTCGCAGCGGCGGTATAGCTCTCGGACTTTCCACGACCAATCTCTACACCCGAGTTCGGTGCAAGCATCATAGCCTGAGGAGACAAGTTCATGAGTTGCGTCTGAGGTTGTGACGACGCCTTCGCTTGTTCTTCAAACATCTTGTTAAAGACATCGCGATTGAATTTGCCGCCGAACTTCTGACCTGAAGCGGCCACATCCGTCTTATTTGATAGCCAGTCGCCATAGCCGTCATCGTCGGGATCAGGGATTCGCGTCTGCTCAAACATCTTGTTGAATGCGTCGACATCCAGCTTCTTCGGATTCAGGCGAATCGGTTCCACCTGTTTCCAGTTCTTCGCATCGCCCGTGCGAGTCTCCTGAATAGCGGTAGGCGCCTCAACGACGCTCGCTTTTGTGCGCCCCCCATTTATTCTGCGTAGAATCTCGGTTAGATAGGCGTAGGCGCGCGTGACCGCCTCAAACTTCTCTTCGGATCCTCCCTTGTCTGGGTGAGTGCGTAGAGCAGCCCTCTTGTAGGCCTTGTTGAGAGCCTCCTCTGTTAGCGCGACCTCCTCTTCTAAACCTAGCACTTCCAGACTGCTTTGAAAATAGCCGATGGCCTTCTCCTTTCCACGAGGGCGTGTCAACTGGGTATACGGATTCTGCGGTTTCTCCTCTCGGGTTGTTATCTGGTGATTTTGCGCCTGTGCTTGGACTTGCTGATGTGTCGGAGTTACAGGAGGCCGCTCCCCAGGCAATGCGTCGGGATACTGTCCCTTCTGCACCCGCGAGACATATGCGAGTAAATGGGCATATACACCACCTCTCTTAGCACTCTGAACATATTCGGGGCCGGCAAGAAGTGTCTGAATCATATCAACGCGTTTTGCTGGGTCTCGTATCTGTGTTACATTTTGATAAATGCGAATATGGGGTGCGGGAATTGAGGGAACGTTACCCATCTCTATTATGACTAGCCCTCTTACGTTTTCAAAGCAAACCGCAATCGGCCGGGCGTCAGAATAGGTATATCCGCCTCACACTCCCACATCCATGACTTACCAAGCGACATGAAGCCGAACCGTTTTGGCCAGAACTGGGGTAATAGGGCAGGTGCGCGGCGCAACTCGGTGTTGCGAACCAGATGCCACGAGTCCATGGGGAGAACGATGGCAAGCTGCTCTTGCGGCTTCAGGGGTTCTTGCACGTCCGTTTCGGCGAGCGGCTCTTGCGTTGAGGACTCGACAAGTCGAGTCCAAAGCGGCTCTTGCGTTGAGGACTCGACAAGTCGAGTCCAAAGCGGCTCTTGCGTTGAGGACTCGACAAGTCGAGTCCAAAGCGGCGGCAAGTGCCAAGGATAATACCACATCAAATCCACCGGCCGACCAACATAATAATTAACCACCCACTGGATCCCATAGAGATACTCCCTAACTGCACCATCCGGCACATGATGCTCATACACCTCTTTCCAGTCGGCACGAAGCGCCCCCTTTTCCAAGAACTCCTTCTCCACAAACCACTGTGCAGGAAGACCCTGAACAGACATCATCAGTCGCTCAGCATCCGACCTAGGCGGCATTGGTCGCATGCTCTTCTTCGTGTAAATCGCCTGCAGCAGGCTCGCCTCTTCCGTCCTTGCCAATTCCTCAAATAGCCTCCGAAATGTCTCATAGTTCACGGCCTTCGTCTCATAGTCAACAAAAGAGAGGCCGCCCGCCCTCAGACCGCGCATCTTTCCAAGAAGAACGTCATGCCCTCCATCACGAATCTTGAGTGTCAGTCCATGCGGTAAAAAATCATTTCCCAGCAAACACATCACGGCGACATAATCAAGAAGAAAACTAGGCTCCTCTGCCTTAGGGCACAAGCTTGAAAGAAGGTGTTGGACGGAGAAGAACAGGAAGGGCGCCGCCCCGAACTTGGCCGCCTCCTTTCCAAACTCCGTCTTCTCGCGCATTAGCACACACGGCTGTGTCAGATACTCCCGCCCAGTGAGCATGGCAAGCAGAATCAAGTCGGCGTCGAGACCATACACCACGACTGTGCCGTCACTTCCACCGCCGCCACAATTCCGAATCCACGCCATCGCCTTGTGCTCGCCCTCCCCCGGCTCATCTGATGTGCTTACAGTCCAGCCAGGGCGGGCGGCACATAGCTGTTGAAGGCGTTTTGAAAGCACCTCCATATACGCAGTCCCTGGCGTGATTGCATTCGTATCCCACCGCTCAACACCGTGTTTGCGAACACCCGTCTCGTATTCCTTCTCGGCCCACCACAGCGACTTGAATCGCCGCATCCGCTGCTGCTTTATCTTCGCCATCGGCACAACGCCGTCCACAGCAATAAAAACCTTCGCAGGACGCGACGCAGCCGTCCAAATACCGACAAGTGTATTGCATACTTCCTCATTTAGGGCGCGTTCCCACGCCTCTTCAGTCTCAAGAGTATACTGAGGAAGCGTTGTGCTACGCAGGCAGCCATAGACAATACAGTTGAAATCTACAAGTAAACAGGATACATTGCCTTGAATTTGAGAAGATAAAATGCCACGCACCGACTCTGTTAACCGTTTGAAATAGGATGGTATACCCATCTCTCTATTTATTAAAGTGTCTGAGACTTAAGTCTCCAATACTTAAGTCTCCATATAATGCAGAGATGGCAGCAGCCTGGTTTCAGAAATACCCCCTGTCAGTTCTAAATGAAATAATCAGAATTCTCCCCGACAGTATCGTTGCAACATCTGGTCTGATGTCCATTCTTACAACATCCTATGCACAATTCATCTTCTTCATGAGTCTTCTTGAAAGTATCCTCGGATTTTACCTCGTCCGCAGCGCCATCGCCCAGTTAAATCTCGGTTTTGTGAAACCGCTGGAACAATTTACGAGCAAGGATTGCAAGACAGGATTCAGTTCGCCCACGCTCTCAAGCCTCTCATTTTTCACGGCCGATCAGAGAACTGCATTTCCGTCCCCCCCGCTCTATATGATAAGCGTGGCCGCCTCCTATGTATTCACGAGTCTCAGCAACCAAATCAAAGAATTAGAGGCGCTGGGCCCCGACTATGCCCCCCGATTTTATATTTCTATTATGGCCCTCTGCGCTCTCCTGTTTTTCTTGGGCTGCTACCGCATGTTCTACAAGTGCGAGTCAATGTTGGTCGTATTTGCAAGCATCGCGCTCGGCCTCCTCGTTGGAACAACGCTGGTCACCCAGAATCTGAAACTGTTTGGACCCGACAGCACAAACTTATCGGGCATACCTCTTCTACGAAATAAGACGGCTACGGGAGAAAAGATGTATATTTGCACCCAGAGAGCATCCTCTTAATTTTAAAGTTATCACAGTATTGTAGAATGCCGACGGCGATAGAAAGCATAAAACAAACAACGATTACCGCTTTTATGGCGCTTCCTCTTATGTTAATCGCCTATAGCTTTTTCATGGGGTTCGGCCTCGGTAACCTCGGTCTGATTATATTATTTCTTGGACAGATTACCATTGTTCCATTATCTGCGGCAGGACTTCAATGGGCGTTTACAAATCTTAAACTTAGATTAAGTTATACCTAGTAGATACCGTCGTGACTAAAAATTAAGGAAGTTAAAACTTCCTTAATTTTTATGTCATACGACAGATTAACCGATGAATCTTATTTTTAAGGGAGCTCTTTGAGCTTCCTTAAAAATAAGTTCATATGGTAGAATGGACTCGTCTGCAGATAAAGCAATATATATCGTAGGATTTATCCCAGTAACAGCTGTAGGTATATCACTTTTAATCGGTATTCCCTTCCTTATCTACGTGACTTTTCGTAAATACTTCTTACCTCAAATAGCAAATTACGATATCTGTAATCTCGTGCCATCTGAAGGAGGGCGCGGCGGCCCTGCTCTCAGCGTAGCCCCCTCTTTCTGGATGGCACAGTTCCTCTTCTTTGTAGGCTATCTCTTGCAAAATGCAACCGAGCTCTACAACCTACCTTCAGATCCTAATGCATCCGAGGCGAAGGTCAGAAATCGGAGAGAGCAAGCAATTACGGCAATCGTTATCACGACGATTATCACAATCGCATTTATAGCTATGCGTTACACAACCGGCTGCGAAACCGCATTCGGAATCGGCGTCGCTGTTGTAACTATGATTCCTCTTGGCGTTGGCTGGTATCATTTCGCCTCTATCTGCGGCGCCCGCGCCAGTGACGTGTTTGGAATTGCCGCTAAGATTTTGCCCATAGGAGCGAGTGAGCCGCCACCACAAGTGTGTATAAATACCAGTGTATAAATAATTATCTTCTTACTTATTAAATGAAAATACTTGGACTCTCACCTTCATTCATCTTTATCCTGATTCTTGCTCTTATTTTAGTAGGTATAGTAAGTTCATTCATTAGGGCCTATGCTTATAAAATGACGGGGGTACGACCTATTCAGACCGGTAGTTTAATTAATGTTACGGTTTAATTGTCTAATTAAATCATATCGGCAATCTTCCGTAAATAATGAAGATTGTTCCTAAACTGCCAGAGCCCGTCTGCCTTGACATGACCGTATTGTATACTGTCTTTCGTGATGGCTATGAATTTGTCCACCGCCTCTTGATAACCTTTGAGAGAACCATACATTTCCGGCATTTGCTCGATTGTAATGCCAGAGATGACGCTCTTTCCCACATTTACATTCTCGTGTAAATCATACAGCCACTTTCTGGCCCTCTCGCGTAGAACGGTCCCCCGCAGAGTTGTAAACTGCGTAACCGGGTTCCGTAAAAGCCATTCCTTGTAATGCGCTCTACAGAGAGGACACGGCATCGCATTTTCCACCGACTTCAATACGAATATCCAACGATTCACTTCGTCTGTCTGAAGTAGAGCGGGGCGCGGTTTCCCCAGATGTTCAGCGGCAGTATGTAAAAGTCTCCATAAGAGTGGGCCCCAAGTCGCCATCCTATCTTCACATCTAAAATTTGAGGCGACCGTTTATCCGCTGGTGGTTACGATGACGTCACTACCTCTTCCCAAGATCTACTGGGATACATTCCAGTCAGCTCTCCAGGCAAAAGTCAAACGACTGGCCAAGGAAATCGCCGCAACACTGGGAGAATCGGAGCAGCCGCTCTTGAAGGCGCTTGCATCTGAAAAAGTGGAAGCATACCTCTTCGAAGAGGAAGGTGCCGAGATGATTGACCTACAGAGCATGCGGTGTAAGCATGTGTATCCGACTGCCGAAAACACCGCCGTTCTGCGCGTCTGTGGTCAGCCGATTGTTCTAGGAAAGACGGCATGTCTTCACCACGAGCTACATGGAACGACTACAGTGAAGCCACCCCTTCCCGTCTGGCAGCAATTGCGGGACTCTGATGGACTACTACACGCTGGCTTCTTGCTGGAGGAAGGTAAAGGCCGCGTCTTTAATATAAAGTCCGCATAAATTTGACAAACAACCCCTCTTTTTATATGGTATGTTCACCATCGGCCGATCCCCGCCTACTCCACCCCACCCTCGCCGCGTCAAACGTATTCTTATACCTCCCAACAGCGTCCCTGTTACACCAAAGTTCACCGGCCGGCCGAAGTCATGGCTCCTACTTCCCAGAACAGACCTCTCCTTCTTCCAGCGACAGCTTGACTTGACCACAACCAATTCATTCACCGAGCCCTATCTTGCGAGTCTAACATTCTGTCTAACATTCGCCGCCACCTCTGTGGCGTATGGCATGGGTGCCGCGGCCTTTCCGACTTATTTAACACACGACGCTGTTTGTGAATCTGTAAATGATGTATATACAAAAAATATGAAGATTCGCTGGGCTATGAAGAAGCTTATGAATCTCTGGAGGCTGAAGCATATCCGAATTATGAACGAAGATGATATTGCGACCCAGGAGATTCCAAAGAAGCGGGTTGTGTTTATTGACTGGAAGACGCGAACATCCTATCAGTTTGAGGCTATCACGATTCTGCGTGACACGATTAACCGACTTCTCAACCACGACCAGCTCTTTCTTGAGCCGTTGCCGCCTCGCAATCCTTATACGAATAGCCCTCTAAGCTATGGTGGTCTCATTTCACTCCACGATCAATTGCACAGGGTAGGCGTAACCCATTGGTTGTGGGAGGCATTTGCCTCTGTGAATTTCAATATAGGAAAGCTGGAAAATCGGCATGAAGTTCCGATGAAGTTGCGATGTTTGGATATTATTATCTCAGATAAGACAAACTACGTTACAATTGACTTTGTAATGGACTTTATCATTGGTGAATACACACATCACATTCGCTATGGGCCCCCTAGTGAATCCTTGGTTCTACATGTTCTGGCAAAAAAGTGGGACAGTAATATGATTCAAGAGTGGGTTGCACTTTGTAAGGCTTACTGGACAAATGAGATTTGCGGGCGGTCTGATGATAATCTGATTGTTCGCATCAAGTCTGAAAGACTTATTCGCAGTATGAAGAGCTGGTATACTATTTAAATTACCGGCGGCGGCGAGTATTGCGGCGGCCACCTTGCGCCATAGGTTTAGTTAGTGCTTGAGCATAATAATTTTCAATAAAATTTGTTTTTATTATCCCTACAGTACGCTGGTCCTTGGTGTTGAATGCTGGTACTGAATCGGCTCGTGTGTTCATCTTCAGAGGCACGATACTAACACCACCCTGCAATGACCAACCCTCACTTAATGCCCGTTTTACTCTACGCTCTAAATCATCTATATTCCCTGTAACAACCATATAATCGGACATTTATATTTTATGTAAAGATATAAAATATAAACTACTACAAATGGCCGTTGCACTTTTCACGACTCGTGGCGTGAAAGGGGAAGTCGTATTTACGAATACACCGAAGGGTGTAAGGGTCCGTGCTTTTTTTACAGAACTTCCTCATGGTGAACACGGATTCCATATTCACAAGGCTGGTGACTTACGGGGAGAGGGATGTAAGGGTGCATGTGATCATTTTCATGTGGGTGAGCCGCAGCACCACGGGGGTCCACCGGGCACAACCTCTCAGAGGCACACAGGGGATTTAGGAAATATATCGACAGATAGTGGGCCATTTGAAGGCAGTTATTACTTGGCTGGAATTCAGATTTCCGATTTATTTGGTAGGTCTGTTATTGTCCACGGTGACCCCGACGATTACGGTCGCGGGGGTCACGATGATTCTCATACGACGGGCCATTCTGGTGCTAGAATTGGTTGCGCCGTGATAGGGCGGATGAAGTGCTCTTAGTCCACCTCCTCAACCTTCGGACCAGGCTCAGGGCCATCGGTGCCATGCTTCACCGGTCCATCAGGGTTGCTGTAATCCGTCGCGCCATACAGCTTCATGAGAAGAGGACGCACCAGCTCCTCCACCCGCTTCTTCTCCGTCTTGAAGTCCTCCGTCTCAGCATCACCGTGCGCCTCCAGCCATGTCATACCTGTCTGGAGGTGGTCCTCCGCCGCCTTGCGGTCCTCCTCGCTCAGCTTCTCCTTCGTCTTCTCCTCGCGCATCGTGTTGCGCGCATTGTAGAGATACGACTCCAGGTCATTCTTCGCCTCCACCTTCTCCATGTTCTTCTTATCATCCTCGGCATACTGCTCCGCCGTCGCCACCATCTTCTCAATCTGCTCCTTGGTCAGACGACCCTTGTCATTCGTGATGGTAATCTTGTTCGTCTTGCCACTGCCCTTCTCCACCGCAGACACATTGAGGATACCGTTCGCATCCATGTCATAGGTGATCTCAATCTGGGGCACGCCACGCGGCATCGGCGGGATACCGTCAAGACGGAACTTGCCGAGCAGATTGTTGTCGCGCGTCATTGCGCGCTCGCCCTCGTAAATCAGGATATCAACCGCCGCCTGGTTATCCGAATACGTAGAGAACGTCTGCGTCTTCTTCGTGGGGATGGTCGTGTTGCGCTTGATGAGCGGCGTCATGACACCGCCCGCCGTCTCAATGCCGAGAGACAGCGGCGCAACGTCCAGCAGAAGAAGCTCGTTTGTGCGGTCGTCCTTGCTGTCGCCCTTCGTGAGGATGTGCGCCTGAACCGCCGCGCCATAGGCCACCGCCTCGTCGGGGTTCACGCTGTCATTCAGCTTCTTTCCACCAAAATAGTCGCTGAGCAGCTGGCGAACACGGGGGATGCGGCTGGACCCACCCACCATCACAATCTCGTGAATCTGCTCCTTTGACATCTTGGCGTCGCGGAGGAGGCCGTCGAGGGGGCCGAGGCACCGCTGGAAGAGGGAGTCGCACAGGCTCTCAAACTTCGCACGCGTCAGCGGCACCTGGAGGTCCTGGCCGTCCGCCAGCGAATCCACCTCAATCGTCGACTGCGTCGCCGACGACAGGTTACGCTTCGCACGCTCGCACGCCGTGCGGAGACGGCGCAGGGCCTTGGCGTTGTCCTTCAGGTCCACCTTCGTCTTCTTCTTGAACTCGCCGACGCAGTAGTCGACGAGAATGTTGTCAAAGTCCTCGCCGCCAAGGTGCGTGTCGCCCGCCGTCGCCTTAACCTCAAAGATGCCGCCATCAATCGTGAGCACACTAAGGTCATGAGTGCCCCCACCACAATCAAAGATGAGCACATTCTGCTCACCGACCTTGGACGAGCGGTCCAGGCCATACGCGATGGCCGCCGCCGTCGGCTCATTGATAATGCGGAGCACATTGAGGCCGGCGATGACACCCGCATCCTTCGTCGCCTGGCGCTGCGCATCATTGAAATACGCAGGCACCGTGATAACCGCATTCTTCACCTCGCCACCGAGATACGCCTCCGCCGTCGCCTTCATCTTCTGAAGAACGGCCGCCGAGATCTCCTCGGGCTGGAAGCGCTTCGTCTCGCCCTTATACTGGACCTGGATAACCGGCTTCTCGGCCGCGCCCTCCAGCACCTTGAAAGGCCAGTGCTTCATGTCGCTCTGCACGAGCGAATCGTTGAAGCGACGACCCATAAGACGCTTCGCATCAAAGACTGTATTCGCAGGGTTGGACGCCGCAACACCCTTCGCCGCATCACCAACGAGGCGCTCCTCCTCCGTATAAGAGACATACGAGGGAGTCGTGCGATTCCCCTGGTCATTTGCGATAATCTCTACACGGTCGTTCTGCCAAACGCCGACACAAGAATAGGTCGTGCCGAGGTCAATACCGATGGCAGGAATATCCTTCATATGAATAGTTGATGTGAAAAGATTTTAAGTAGTTTTTGACCTTAGGCGGTATTAATATAGACCACCTGTTCAATTCTTCCTATGAGAAGATACTGTTTCAAAAAATAATCAACGGAATACTGGAAGGCCTGCTCCACGCTATCCATAATTGTCCTTGGCCCAATCCCTCTAAAAAAGGGAATTGATATCAACTCTCCCTCTTCCAACGTCTTAAATCTAGTAAGAAGGTCTTTGACGTATTCAGTATATGAGCCCGACGAATCCTCGCCATACCGTTCTTGCTCCGCCTGGAGAGCCGCATCCACAATCTCGTGAACAGGTCCATCTCCACCCAACATAGTAAACAGTTCCTTCGCATATTCTAACATGAGACTCCTATACAAGTCAATATTGTCAATTGACACATCGTTCTTCTGAAAAAACATGTGACCCGCCCTCTTCTGCGCCCGTTCTGCGATCATATCGCGCGGAATGATGGGATAGACAACAATTACGCGGTGTGTGAGAGGGACGGTGTGGGGCCCAATTGACGCCTCGTCAATACCAATAGGCATGTTTTCAGAATCATAGTTTATTCTTCCGAGCAGTTCCTCCTGTGTATTCCTAAAGATTTCAATAAAGGAAGGTTTTACAGAGTCGCGCGCAAGAGTTCTGGCCACACGGTGGGGCGTGAACTGATCAACGAGCTTTCGCCGGTGCTGATCCTCTCCATATCCCGCACCACCTGATTCATATTGAATATGTTTGCGCTTTTTAAACAAGTCGGCCAGAATATCGCGCATTCGTTCGCGAATTGTCTGTGTAGATGCTGTCTTGTTTTTGGTTCTATAATATGTGTAAACACTTGTAGACTTGTCATACAAGATTGCATCAAGAATCTCATTAAATTCGTCCATCCTAGAGATGGGTATAGGGTGTTTTCCCGCCCAGCTCTTCACAAACGCATCTACATTCTTCTTGACTGAACTTGTATAGCGCCCCCTCAGATTCAGCACATAAGATGAAAGCCGTTCACGAACCGCCGCATAGTCCTTGCGCTGGTAATCAGCCTTCATTCTCTCATACTCGGCCTTCGCAAGCGCGGAATCAAACCGATACGGGATAAGGTTCTCAATAATTTTGTCCGGTGAATAATCAATAAAATCGTCTGGGGAAATGCCGAGTGTTTCAATAAAAGAGCGAATCTTGGCCGAACTTTTTCCGGACCCTGGGGGCCCCCATTTTAGGAGAAAGAGAGGGCGCTCCGCCGAAGGAAAGTCGTCTAGGCGGCGCCCCTTACAAAAAATGTGTGTAATTTTTTCTTTTGTTAGTTCACCGACAGTATGGTATAATTCTGTAGCGCCACCTTTTTGTTGTCGCTTATGCCGCTTTACTAAGCGCCGAGTCGTATTCGGCATCTACTTACAAAGGACAATTTTCTTAGCCTTGGGAACCATGTTCCACCCCCTCTGTATGGTAGCCCACGCCTCCTGCCTCGTCTCATAGAGAGCCAGGTCAAGGTCGCAGCGCGCAGCATCGTGTGTCCAGGAAACGAGCCCCAGGGAGGGAGCCGTTCCATACAAGCTCATGAACTGGCGCTTCTCTGTTTCCGCGTCATCGCCGACCGAGAAACCCCGCCCATGACTCTTCTCTTGGTCGGCCGCTGACCATTCGTCTGGAATATCATCCGGGAAATAGAGGTCATAGAATGCCTCCTTTGAGGCGTCATTCTTATAGATAGGCTTCCAGCCACCAAACTCGGCGGCGATTGCATCCCAGTAAGGCGAGCCATGAAGAGCCGTGAGTGGCTCTCGGATTTCCTCGATATTTGTCGTGGTTCGTGGCATCCTGCCGCGCTCAGAATAGAGTAGACATGCCTCGGAGCGCGTCTTAAATTGGCGCCGTGCCCTCCGCCCCTCCAGCTCGGACCACTCCGCCACCAGCCTCTCGTCAACATAATATTTAGGCGCGGTCGCGACCTTGGGTTGACATACCAGAAGAAGCGCCGCTGCCCTGCTCTCCCAGACGAACTCTGTCTGCTCCTTGAGAAGCTCCAGCACGGACCCTGTCTTTGGCGTAGATAGGCTCAGAAGGAGAGGCCAGGCACCACCTCCTTCTGAGGTAGAGGACCAGCGACACCGCAGCAAAGTCCACGCAAAGAGAATCTTCCGCTGTTTAATGGCAGCCATCTCGGGCGCCTGGCCTGCTACTCTAAACGCAAACGTATCAGGCTGCTTCTCCCAGTCGGCGGATCCCCTGGCAAGTAAATAGAAGACGCTCACATCCTTCTCGGCTGCACAGAGTCCACCAACGAAGGGAAGAATCTCCTCTGCACCGATTTCATCCTTCTTCATAAGCGTGAGTAGGTCAACTAGCAACTGATAGGAACCACCTCCATAGAACCACGCGCGTAACATGATTTCCAGGAGTTCGGCACTCATCAGTGTATCGCAGAGTTCCATACTCCAGAACAACCCCTCTCGGTAATTTCGCTTCAACAGAGCTAAGTAACAACATGCTTTCACCTCATCAATACGGTAAAGATGGCGTGATAACATTGTGATGCTTTCTAGGCAGACTTAAACTTCAATTTTAAGGTCTATATAGAGGGATGTTCGTCATTCCGCCCGCAGACAACGCAAATGAAATAGTTGCGAGGTTGTGGTTAGGAAATGCCAAAGCCGCACACGACGAAGCGTTTTTAAAGTCAAAAAACATTTATACTGTTTTCAATTGCAGTAAGGATATCCCATTTCACTCTCTTGCGAAGCGTTGTTACAGAGTGCCGGTTGACGATAATCTGAGACCCGAAGAGATTCGGAACATGGAGCTCTGGTCATTTGAAACGGTCAGCAAACTATGTCAGGAATATAGGAACGGCGCGACAATTCTCGTTCACTGTGCAGCAGGCATGCAGCGATCGGCCGCCGTGGTTGCGATGTTTCTCTTAGCAACAGCAAAAGTCTCCTCAGACGAAGCAATGGCCCACGTCCGCTCCAAGCGGCCCATTGCCTTCATGCCGATGGCGAATTTCGGTCCTGCAATCAAGGGCTTTGAGCGGTCTCTGCAGAAGATTCAGGCGGAGGAAGCATCCAAATAGAGGGACGGGTCAATCCGAACAACCGCATCCATCTTGAAGCCATTCGTTTTCTTCTTCTCACCTGGTTCTCCAACCAGTGGATATCCGCGAGGATTGCTCGTAAGTAGCACAGTATTTGCCTGACCCGTCGTCGCAGTCCATGTATAATTCTCCGTATTCGGCACATGACAGTGGCCATATAACCACGCAACCAGCGGTGGCCGCAGCAAAAGCTCCAGCTCGGGCGCATTCGTGCTGCTCGTCTTCTCCTGAATCCACTCCTCTTCCGTCAGCCACGGCAGAGGAGCGTAGCAGCCCAGCACAACAACCGGCTTCAGGCAGCCGGCCAAATAAGTCTGTAGCCAGCGGCGACACCGATTGTATTCATACAAAAACAGACCCTTGTCAGCCGGACACGGATCTGATTTTGCCCAAATCTTTCCAGTCACGTGGAGCATGACTTCGTCACGCGGCCGCCGCCAGAGAGGACAGCCCAGAAGGACGAGACCGTCGTCACTTCCCATCGCCTCACAGTAGAGGACGTGGACATTCTGAAATGATGACGTCCGATGTTTCATAGCCGCCACCGCATCGTCTACACGCGCGAAGCCGGAATACCAGACCTCTACATCGCCGGGAATCCAGACAACCGTCTTCCACTTCTCAGAACACCACTCAAAAAAGGGGCGGAGGTGAGCATTGTCTAAGGGGCAGATGTCTCCTAAGAGAACAATCACAGGAGCAACGGGTTTCAAGACCTCTTCATAAGTTGTCTTGGGCCAACGTTCTAAATGTAAATCGCTCGCATACTGCAGTCTCATGTGAGCTTCTGTGCTAGAAGCTCAATTTTTCCGGTCGTGTCTAACGGGAACTGGAACTTCAGAAGGGGCTTCCCGAGGAGCTCGATATACTCGGGGCCGAACTCAATCGGAAGAATGTTCCACTCACCGTATTGGATGAAGATTGTGTGGAGGAGGGGCTTCTCACCTGCGGGTGTCGGCACAACAATTCCTAGAGGATACCATGTGATTGTGTCAGGCTCGCTCGTAGTGAAACGGACGCCGGTCCAGACGAAGCCAGGCAGGCACTTGGGAACTTCAACCACAACCTTCTCCTTCTTGACGAAGAACTCGTGATAAATCTCGGAATGCGCAATATCCTGTGGGCACTCCGTATCACACTTCTGATTCCAGGGCCAGTGCGAGAAACAGCGAGGGTCCATTCTATCGGGTGTCACTAAATTCCGCATGTGCCGCGTTCAATTTTTGTCCACGTTACCAGTAACACCCACCCTCTATACCATCAGCACCACCAGGCGTCTCCTCTAGTGACGGCCAGACCCACGCATCCGTCCAGAATTTGGAAATAACATCGTGATTTGCCCAGCGCTTACCCTTGATGCCGAAGAGAACCTGTGTCGCACCGCCCAGCACAATGCACTGCAGGCCGCGCCGCTTCAGCTCCGCACCGAGAATCATTCCTAGCCCTCCACAGCCAATAATACAGATCTCTGCGCCCGTCTTCATGACCTCGTCGGTCAAATATGCGACCGCATCCTGCCACGTATTGACGCCGTCGGGCCATCCAGCTCGCCCCCTCGCAAGTGCAGGTGAATAACCCGTCCGAACGGGAAACCACTCCGCACTATGGGGAAGAAGAGTGTTTGCTTGGAGCCCCCACACAGCCTCCTTCTTCGCAAGCTGCTTCTCAATCGTCTTCGCGAACGAACTCACGACTGCGACCTTCTTGCCTGTCAGAAAGGTTGTCCAGCGGGATGCGACCCGCACGTAATAAGGCTCCAGGCTGCGGAGAGGAATATAGGTCTCAGACAAACAATGCTGTTTCAGAATGCGCTCTTCCGCCACTTTCATAGGGGCATACCAGCCGGCAACAATCGGCTCAGACTCAATTGAGCCCAGTGCGGCCTTATACGCAACGATCCAGGCGTTTACAGACTCCTCGGTGGACGGGAACACACCAGCGTGCAGTTCTAGCTGCTTTCTCATATCTTCAATGCCCGCCCCGTAAGAGAGCACCTGCGTCTCAATTGTTCCATTGCGACCGACTAGACATGGCTTGCCGCTTTGAAGAGTTGCACAAATATGGGACGCGCCAATATTGATCTCCATCTACTTTTTTATTGTGTTTAGGACTTAGGCCCATCAATTAACAGTAAATTTAAGTGTCAATCTTATACAGAATGGATAGTGGGGCGGAATCCTACTCAGAAAACTTTTTTCCAGTTGATGCCGAACGCAAGGGGCCTGTAAAAGCAGCTGCATGGGTGCCTACAGAGCAAGGCTGGAAACGTCGTAATGGAAAGCTGGCTAAAAATAACTCTGTAAAATTTATACCGTCAAAAGCGTATTTAATGACAGGCCACGGTATATCGGTGAAAACGAATGTAGAGCCAACATTTATAGTACCAGCAAATACTATTATTGTAGTAAAAGCATTGAGAGGAGAATTAATGACGGCTTATATGGACGATCATCCCACACTAAGATCCTTCAAGAGTATTATCTGCAATCTCGATAAAAAAATAGTTAAAGATCCACTTTCTTACCCCGGTGAATTAATACAGAGATTTGGCGACCTAGCCGTCTATAAGCCAGGTGATAGATGCCCAGATTTTGAGTATAGTTTAGCTCATTGTTTTAAAACACAGCCCGCGGACCCGACCTATGGATCGTGTCGTAATATGGGTTCTGGTGTTTTGGATCTTGATAAAATATCTGACTGTACGCTTGACTTTTATGAATCGCTCAATGATGGTCCAACAAAAACAATTGAAGAGATTCGGCAATTTGTTGCCACGATGTTTAAGAATAGTGCGTATCCAACCTCGGCTGAAGTACTCAAGGAAATGAATGAAAAATTTATGAATAAGATCTGTCATTCTATAGAAAAAAAGGATGGTAAAATACAGCTCAAAACATCAGAAGAGAAAAAATCTGATATACTTGAAGCGTTAAAAGAGACATTACTAAAAACAACTCAAGAAAAGTTATGTAAAAAACTTGGACCAGGTGTTTACTATAATAGTATTTGTAGACCGGCAGCCATGTTATCGGCAATAACAAAAATTGTTCATCCTACAGTGAATACAAAGAATCGTGAATACTTTGTAAGAGAGGATTGGAGCGGCTATCATAGACCACGCCTTGGAAAAGAGCAACTTATGCCCTACTTGAAAGAAAAAAATGCGAACGGCCGCCCTGTTCCCAATCCAGAGTATTTCTATAAAAATAAGTTAGGCACGGCTGATGAAAAGAAATATAGTTACAATAACCCCAGTGTGAAGGCATTATTAGAGCAAAAGATTATGGAAGCAGAACAATATCGTAAACCCTTTCTTCACAGTTATTATACATCAAACCAGTTTCCAAAGAATGCTGCGGCCGAGGCGGCAGGGAGAGCTGCTGCGGGACCAGAGCCTGCTCAAGCCGAGTGGGTGTCTGCTGAAGAGCGACTTGCTTTACCCAAAGAACGGACATTTCCACGTCTTATGGCTGAACTTCGCAGGAATGAGGCTGAAAGAATAAAACAGGATGCCGAAGCCCTCTATCCGAATGATCCTGTTGCTCGCGCTGCTGCTATTAAACGTTATACTAATATTATTAGTCGTATTGGTGTTATCCCCCCTCGCCCTGCTTATACTAAAAAGGGAGGTAGACGGCGCAAGGCAAGAAAGACGCGCAAACTAAAACACTAGGCCCCATACTGTCATGCCCACCGTATCTCATACGACTGTATGAACCACTTCCACGTGACCTTACACTCTGGAAATGTGTTTTTGAGAGGCTGTTCAATGTCGGCCTTTGTGAGACCCAGTGGTACATCAACGTTTTCATGCTTGTCCCCATGTCTCGCAGCCACTTCTACCTTTATAGTAACCGTGCTAATAAACTCATTGAGAAGCTCGTCTTTATTATACATGGAACGAAGGTCTGACGCAGTCGGCATCGAAGTTCTAGCTTAAAATTAAATGTTAAGTTTAAGCTAGCTAACGTATGGAAATCATCGAGTTCTCTTCGCGCGCTGCAGAGTATTCCGAGCTCAGTAACTTCTACCCCTCTCCAATTGTTATGGGAGTTGTAACTTGGCCGACGGTGGAACATTATTTCCAGGCCCAGAAGTTCCCTGGCGACTATGATCTTCAGACTGCAATTCTAAGCGCGCAAACGCCGGCTGCCGCAAAAAAGCTGGGCAGGACGAGGTCACCCCACTTCCGCGGCGACTGGGAGGAGGTCAAAGAGATGGTGATGCTGGAGGCCCTTCAGGCAAAGTTTGACCAAAATCCGGACCTCGCGACCATTCTAAAAAATACAGGGACCGCGCTTCTCAAAGAGAAGGCTACGTGGGACTCTTACTGGGGAACGGGTAAAAACGGAAATGGGCGGAATCGGATGGGCGAGCTACTGATGATTGTGCGCGCGAGCCTTTAAGGTCCGTCTGGCAGCACCACCACGAAAAGGCTGTCCTTTCGCATATCGAGCTGCTTTATTTTTGATTCGTGATGTCCTTGTATAGCGCGTGTTTACATTTTTCTTATTTAAATAGTTATAGGTATTTCGCCACTCGCGAATGGGTCCTTTAGGTCTCCGTCTAGTTCCAAAGAGGAGTGATACATCTTCTCCCAAAACATTTACGTACATAAGGTTTTCAAGCCAGTCGTACATTTTATCTGATAAATGAAATCCTCCAACATATAAATTATAAATAAGCTGTTGTAAATCTCGCCCTTCTTTATAACAGGTCGACGAAAATGGATAATTTTCCGTTGAAATATGTAAAGAACCCCAGGTGAGACATGAAAATCCAAAATCAATCAGTTTTATATGTATCTGACCAATCTTCCTAACATACATGATATTATCGGTTTTTAAATCACGGTGATTGAACTGTAGAGTTTTTCCAAAAAATTCAAGCATATACGCAACCTCATTTAATACAAAAGGTACGTTAATCTCCTTCTGAGGCGGAGTATTTGTTAGAAGAAGATTCTTTACCGTATCTTCCATTAATTCAGAGATAATATATGCCATACTATCGTCGTAATCTATGGCTACACAAATAATTCTAGGAACGTGAGGGCCGCCCTCATCATTTTCACTCATTTTCATCATTAAGATTTGGATTATCACTTCCTTTAAAAACTCCTCGATACTGGTTAGTTCTAGAATTTTTAAGGCATATGCATCTGAACAGCTGTTTTTGTTACATTTATATACCTTACCGAATGAGCCAGTGCCTAGCGGAGCACCTCGTCTATATGTTTCACCATTTATTAGAATAGCATCTCCCTCGATTTTCACCTGGCTCACTATATCCGTGGTTAGAAGTGAATCAATACTTTTCATCGATGGGTCAATTATCAGCTTAATACCATAGGGATTGAGATCTAAAAAATAAGGAAATGACTCATTATCTAGTGCGAGCGGGCCTTCTAAACTATTGCCCACAGGAAAATAGTTTTCCATCTGTTTAAGGCCACTATTTTATCTATAAGGATTCCAAGGCCGCCCATCCGCCATCCGACGAACAGGGCCCCCACCCAGAACCGTCCCTGAGATATCGGGAAGAGGCTCAGGCAAGAATGGTTGGGGCGGTTCAGGAACAGGAGTCACCGCCGCCGCCTGTGGTGGTGGTGCTGAGTGCTCCGCCTCTGGCGGAGCTGTCCCAGGCCGACGCCCATCCCACTGGTCAGCCGCCTCCTCGAACTCGACCGCCACCTCCTCCGCATTCAGCAAGACAATATCCGCCGGCTCCAGCTCGCTGACATAGAACCCCATCTCGTATCCACCCAGCTCCTCAAGCCGCAACAGCACCGTATCACCCTTCTTCAGAACACCGAGGCGACTCAGAGACTCCGTAAGCATTTCCTTCGCGTCCGTGCTGTAAAACGCCGAATCCAGTGGCTTCAGCACGATGCGGCTAGCCTCTGGGAACGCATCCTGACTGAAGAACTCCACTTCGACCACCTCTCCAAGAGGTGCACCCTCGGGCAACATCCAGAGGGGGACGAAGATTGGATCCTCCATATGCTGTGGAGCATAACGCCGAGCGACATGCTCCACAGCACAAATACGCGTTACACCCTCTCCAAATGTAATTACAGCGAAGAGGCGCCGAATGTCAGCCGACTCCATCAGACGGCGCTCCCAGTCATCCTGGTCAATGTAGCAGACAGAGTTAGACACGGCCGCACCGGTATCAAGATAGGCCGTGGATGCGAGAGTGTAATGCATGGTAACCAACTCCGGCCCCACGACTCGTTCAATTTTACCAAAAAAAAGAGGGGTATACGTTAATGTTACAGCTTTTTGTCGTGTTTCATAAATACATTTTTGATGACTGCTACAGGAACATACCGAGCGATATACTCTATAAGTATTTCACCTTCATCGCAGTAAATGAGAAGATACCGAAAGCCTATACGCAGAACAAATACAAGGTGATAAACGAGTGGGAACTGCCTCATTATGACCCCACATTCCAGCAACGAGGATATAACGAGAATTCGGCAATCTATCACGTCTACTCCAATAATCTACACAAACCCTATAAATACGTAGGGTTTTTTCAATATGACATGGTTTTCAATAATAATATAGTAGACTATTTGCTCGCCAATATCACCGAGAAACCGGTGTATTTCAATCTAGGAACGCGCGACTTTAACTTCTGCAGTTATGAAACGTGGAATGGCGGCAAAGAAGAAAAGACGCTCAATTTCATACTAAATGATTATGAACAGTTCTTCAAGACCACGTTTGATAAAACCCTCGGATACCCCCTCTGGAATACATATGTGATTCCAGTTGAAAATTATGAGAGAATAATGCGATGGATCACTCAACTGTATAGCAAGTTATATCCCTGGTGTAATGAGGCGCCGAATCATACTGGCCCCGCCCATATAGGAAGTATATATGAAAGAATTATGGCATATGCTGTAGCGAACGAGAAGCTGCCTACTTTACCGATGAACATTTCTCACGAATATTTTTTCAAAAGTCATTCTTATTAGATGTGTTTAAATCGGAAACCACCACCCTTCAGTGAAGTGATAGATAATCTAGAGCTCAGCGCAACCCAGAAAAACATTCTGAAAGAGCGCTATGTCATCTTAGTTGAGCAAATGTGTTACCGCGCCTATCGAATCTCCGTCATTTATCATGTGAGCCATGCGGTTGTAACTGTCGGCTCGCTCGTCGTCCCTGCGCTTTTATCCATCCAATATATGACGACCGAAAACCAGGTCTACTGGGTCACATGGGTCGTGTCTCTCCTCGTAACAACCTGTAACGGTCTTCTCACACTTTTCAAAATAGATAAGAAATACATGTTCTTACATACAAACAAGGAACATATTGTAAGTGAAGGCTGGCAATATGCTGGACTATCTGGCCGCTACAGTGGCTTCTATACACCTGGCCAGGTGCCGACTCACGCCAACCAATATATTTTCTTTTCCCACATGATTGAAAAAATCCGGATGCGGGAAGTGGAAGATGAATATCACCGTCTTCAGGATGCTGGAGCTGGAGTAGAAAATGCCCCTCCTCAAACAACCGCGAAACCTAATTCCATCATTCCCATAACGCCGCTCAACCCTCTCCAGACGGGACCCAAATTAAATACAATCATGGAGGAGGCTGGAGAATCACCTACCCCCCTGGTAGATGGGAGTGCAGGAACGCCTAGGCAGGTGTCAGTGCCTATCCGAATGTAAAAATCATTCTCAACCAAAAAGCGCATTCTGCGAGAACCATAAAAACAAGTGTCCGCGCATCTCGCCTCTTTCAGGGTGCGAGCCCAACTATGATTCTAAATTATGGAATGGGCGACGGGAACATGTAGATACACACAACTGCTTCATGTATGCTCTTAACATACTGGATCCGAAGCAAATCTACAGATGTCTCACGTCAAAGAATTGTAACCTCCCGTTTCATCAGCCCGGTCTCATCGCGGGCTTCTTAGGATTTGACGCGAAAAGACCGAAGACGTGCCCTGAAATGATTGCGCGCATTCTTGGCGACAACCCCTCGATAAAGCAGTCAGAATTTGATGAACGATGCCCCAACGGAACGTCCAAGATAGCACTTATCGTCGACGAAGATCAAGACTACCACTTTCTTCGTCAGGACTCCGACGGATGGTGGTCACAGAAGGGCGGCGCGAAGCCGGTGACGAAGCTTGATGCAAGCGGCCACCCAATTTGGGACCCTGAACTCGCAGATAATAATTGGACAAACGAACATGGTGTGCTCAATTATGACATTTTCTGCGGTCATTTATGTGTTCCTCGCAATGTGACGCAACACAAGAACGGAAATATTGCGAATGAGGAGCTGAAGCTGCGTGTTACGACTGGAGGCAGACGTAAAACTAAGAAGAGGCGCGTTGCGTCTCGCGCCCAGCGATCCAAGAAGTCCCGTGTACCTCAAACCACGCGTTGTCGGGATCGTAGAGCTTGAGGGCCTCAACACAATCCAAACGTTTACGAGGATTTGCTTGTAGCATTCCGCGCAAAATAGATTTAATCGTCGCACCGTGTCTGACCCACATCGGTGATTCCACAAATTCCTTCTTGTATAAAAGCGGCGAAAGAGCCTCTAAGAGGCAGCCGCCAATGCCCCAGCTGTCAAATGTAGGCCAGTAGACCTTCCACATCGAGAGCCAGTCGCCCGCTTGGGCAGCACGACTGGAGGCCCAGAACTCCCGAAGCTCCGCCGCCTGCTGGACTCTTTTTATACCGAGCACCCTCTCAGCTGATGCAAATACACCCTTTCGGTTAATAACATACTCTACATTGTCAACGCTCTGGTCGGGTGCCTGGGAAAGCGTAACTTCGGGCGGCTCAGTGATGGAGATTGGATCATACACCTTTCGGCGGAGTTCAAGCACGGCAGGCGTGATTGATTTGGAAGAGAAACTTTGGCCGAAATCAATAAGTGCCGTTTGTCCTCTGTCATTTATCACCACGTTGTTAATGGAGATATCAAAGTGGACATAGGAGGCACTTATGAGATAGGCGCCGGCTTCCAACAGCTGGAGCATCATATCAAAAAAGCGGGTGCGACCGTGGAGAAGGTCATAATCAACAATGCGGCTGAAGAGCGTCTTTCCAGCGTAGGGCATCGTAAACTGCACAACCTTCTCCAGGTCAGAATCTTGCTTTATCATCTTACACTTTGCAAGCTCCTTCTCGCGCTGCTTCACATCAGGAATACAAGATGAATTGGGGTCGGGCAAAACAAAATAGGGAAGGCCAAGGGGGCCGAGAACCCTTCCCGCCGTCGCTTCAATGACGAAATCAACCGGCTCTGTTATTTTTCCCAGACTTGTTTTGTTAGTCTTCTTATCATCTTTACAGAGGAGAGGCGGTGTAAATATACAGCCATATGTGCCTGACCCCAGCAGAGAACCACCTCTCAGCATTACTCTAAACAGAGCTCATTTTTGCTGAGTTTGAACGATACGTTTCTAGTCCGCGTCTCTGGGGCGTATAGGTAACCGTGCCCCCAACATTAGTAACACCATACACGGCAGTTCTATCATCAATGCGTGCGCGTGTTGTGCCGAGTCTGCGCATCCTCTTCTCTTGTAAAAGTCTGCGCTGATAGACTCTATAGACGCCGAAGCCGACCACACAGAGTAGACAGAGCCCTCCGACGCTGGCCCCAACGATGGTTCCGAGTAAGTTGACAGATGCATCAGAGGCAGCCTTACTGATTGCAGCAAGATCGGGCGGCGTTGACGGTGTCGGAGAGGGTGATGATGTGATTGACACAGTTTCCGACGGTGTCGGAGAGGGTGTGGTAGAGGCCGTCGGAGTCGATGACGGACTTACGAGCGACGTCGGCGAGGGCGTGGGTGTTCGTGAGGGTGTAATAGATGCGGATGCGCCGAATGACAGGGAGGGTGTAGGTGTCGCAGACGGAGTCGTCGTTGGCGTTGATGTCTGGGAGGGCGCGACGGCCACGCTGAATGAGCTGGAGGATAGCGTATAGGGTGCGACGCCGGCACCTGGACTCTGAACCGAAATCTGCGCCGAATAGGTGCCAAACCCACTCCCCGCGCCGCGAGGAAAGGTGTAATTTACCGTCATATTTCCCTGCGCCACGAGCCCCGTCACGGCAGTTCCGACAGTTGTGCCACCACCACCACCATTACTCCTCACCGTGACGGATGCAGTACCAACACCTGCCTCTCCTAAACCGCGCCACTGGATCGTCACGTTTCGCCCGTCCGCCACGATGCTGCCACCGGCCGCGACTATATTCGCACCATCATACACGCTCACATACGATATCTTGCTCTGGATCACCGTGATGAGAGAGACGTTTGCCGCAACGGCGGGACTTGTTGTGCTACTTAGAACGAGCGGCACGTTTGTAACAACGGATGTCCCGCCATCGCTGATACGCACAGAATAACTACCGGCCGTTACATTCACACCCTGTCCCGTGGTTAGAGTGCGCGCGGCATAGGCAATCTTGAGCCACTCGCTCTTCGTAATATTCTGGGATGTCCAATTGACCACCATCGTCTGTCCCGTATAGAATGTATATCCAGCCTGGTCCCACTCAAGATAGGTGGGTGGAACTATGTTTACAGACGGGAAACCAGCCTGTGAGCAGGAGTCTACGTACCCGAATCCTGTATGAAAGTTGCCACATGGCCCTGAAGTGAGACACCATTTGCTTGTTTGGTTTGTCCAGTCAGGCCTGAAAGCACAGCCAAGAGATGTTGTGCCATTTGGCACGGTCGCGCAGCTACACCCGCTGTCTGTTATAATGGTTGATGATACACCGAGTATCAATGCGAAGAGCCCGATTAGAAACATTTCTTACCAGGGGATGAGAACAGAAATGATTCAAATTTTCACGAGATTACATGCCGTTCAGATTCGTTTTCTTAAAAACGAATCTTTATGGTAGATGTCCGGAAGTATATGGATAGGGTTAATACTATTATGTAGCATACTCCTCCTAGAACTTCTCGCCCCACACAGACTCTCAGAAGGATTTCAGGCCGTCGTCCCTTATTATTCCAAGCCCTCTTATTTCTCACAGTTCGTATCAAAAAATACGGTGGCGAACCCCATGAAAGAAGAGGCTGGATATATCATGGACGCCCGCTATTTTCACGATTACACGGATGTGCAGCGCCTCGGTGTAAACCAGGATTACTGCCGCGTGATTGTGCCGAAGGCGGGGGGGACGCTTGGCAGTGATGGAAAGCGGGTCATTGCAGCTGAAGCAGCCGCCGCGACCACTAGCGGTAAAGACCAGCGAACTCTAAGCGCTGATGTCAAGAAGTCAAGTGGGCCCGACGTAGATGAGTCCTTATCCTTTCTTGCATGCGCCCTCGGAGGGACTGACGGAAAGAGCACTGCCATCTATAAGTCAAATACGGTGGCCCAGGGATTCAAGTTGGGACGTGACGATTATATGCGCGATATTATGAAAGACGGTCGCTCCGCCTATTGTCGTATTATCAAGGCGCGAGATGGCTCCTACCAGCCGATGTGTCGCAAAGCGCTGGACACCGGCTTTGACGAGCGGGATGTTGCCGACCCTCTTCCACCCGACGACATCAAGATACTCCTCAATTTCTATGATGGCTGCACACTATGGTTGCGACTCCGAGATGATATGAAGGATTACATGGGCGCCGTCCAGATCTACACGGGCGGAAGCGTGGCGATTGATGAGACGCCGCGACCCTCTCCGACATATGGACTCAGCTTTGACGGAGTCAACCAATTCCTGCGCATCGGCGACACGCCTGATCTCACTCTCGGAGCCGTTGTCAAGCTGCGCACCACACGCGCTTTCAGTGTCTGGGTCTACTTTGACGAATTCACAAACAACGCGCACATTTTTGATTTCGGAGATGGGGCTGGAAAGAATAATACATTCCTGGGCATTCTTGGAAAGGGTGACCCGCAAGTGGGTGGCGGCGCCGAGATTCGCCCCCTTCTCTGCGGTACAGGCTCGACGCTACCTGAAGGGAAGACAGGTCAACAGAGAGTGCAGGAAGTCTCGCCGCAGGAATTTATGAAGACGACGGCTGCGAATGTGGACGAGTATATTGACATAGACCAACAGGTGGAGGCGCGCATCTTAGAGCCGAGCACTGTGCGGATGCCCGCCCCCACAGGTCCCTCAAACAGGGCCACTCTGCATTACGAGGTCTGGGATAGTCAGCAGCGAAAGATGAATATCAAGGTGAACTCCGTTATCCCTCTCAAGCAGTGGGTTCATATTGCTATCTCCGCTATCACAGAAGATGCGACCCGCCCCGACATCGGCGTCTTTGTGAACGGAGAGATGGTCTTTGCCCAGCCGAGCGGATTCCTGCCGCAGGCGATCAGCACAACGAACAACTATCTCGGAAAGTCCAACTGGACGGATAAGAGCACCAGCTATGAGCTGCGGGACGAGCTCTTCAGCGGCAAGATATTTGACTTCCGCATGTATAAAACGAGGATGTCAGATACGAAAATCCGCCAGACGATTCGGTGGGGCCAGGAGCTGCTGGGTATTCTGCCGACCGACCTCTCTGTAATCACGCCCGAGCGGAAGGCGGAGGAGGTAACGGCCGCGCGCATCGCCAAAATCCCGAAAGGCTGGGTGGAAGAAATGGAGCCGAGGACGGGCGCATTTTATTATATTAATGAGACGACGGGTGTAAAGGTGTTGAGCTTAGAGGAGGCGATTGCGAAGACTCCTACCGTCGTGACTTAATTTTAAGGAAGCTATAGCTTTCTTAAAATTAATGTCCTACGACAGATTAACCGATGAATCTTAAAATTAAGGAAGCTCAAGGAGCTTCCTTAATTTTAAGTTCATATGGTAGAACGGTTTAAACATTAAGTCACGGCGGTACGTACATTCCCAGACGTAAGCGACATCAAACCAGGCCGCTGTCTAATAACTGGAATCGACGGCGCATAGGCGATAAGCCCCTTCTCCTTAATGGCGAAACTGTAGAGCCAGTCTGCAGGAAGCGCATATCCATCTTTCAAGCTCTGTGTATAGACCTCGAAAATGGCCGTCGCCGCCTTGCGTCCTACAATGACTGCATGGGTTCCCCAGAAACGCTCAATCTTTTGAATCCCTGGATTTGCTGTCGCCTCGCCCTCGACAATCTCGTTTACTCCCAGAAAGATAAGGTCGGCCGCGGGTAACAGCCCCACCTCCACGAGATAGGGCTTCACTGCGCCAACAACCTCCGCATCATCTTCAAAAATACAACAGTGTTCGTAGCCTCCACGGAGCACAGCCTCTAAGATATCAATATGACTGGCGGTACATCCAATGTTTCCTGGGCTGGTCGGATTCGGGCCACGAGGATGTTTGGTTGGGAATCCCTGCTCGATAAGATAGTCACCCGAAATTGCTTCAAATCGCTGGATCTGCCGTCCTAGAGCTGTCTCCAAATAAAAAATAGACGGTGCTCTTTCTTTGTCTTGTTCTCTATGGATAACGAGGCATGGGATTTTCTCCAAATCCATTCTTCTTTTTATGTGTGTTTTGTTTTTAGACCTATTCTACAACAACCGCATCATCGTCGGCGTAATCGCCGGCCTCAAAGCGATTCACTTGAGGGCGCAGAGCCTCCTCGGCCGTAGCACGAATTCTTGCGTGAACAACGGCGAGCCGCGCTGTCTCTGCGTCAATAAGCTGTTGCCGCTGCCCCACAGTAATGTTCAATGCAGTTTCGCGAACAGGAACAGGTGCAGGTGCAGGTGCAGGTGCAGGAGCAGCAGCAATAGGCAATCCCTCCTTGCGCGGCCCCACATAATTCCAGCTACTATCAACCTGTGGAATCGCGCAGCCCATCCGCTTCCCCAGCTCCACCAGACTCTTGTTCGTGTAGAGCCGCAGATCCTCAACCTGCCGCCCCGTGATCCCATTCCACATCTTTGCAATCAGCGCCATTCTCAGCTCACCTGTCACCCCAGCGTGGTTCGTCAGGGTCCGAAGCATCTCCGCACCCACATGCGCAAACGTCGTGAGAATCTGCCCAATCTCCCTCTTCCGCTCAAACTTCGTCTCCCTCTGCTCCAGCTGCTTCTGCCAATCCGCCTCCTCCATCTCGTTCATTAGATACTTGATGTTAATATCCTTGTTAACATTCGCAGGGAGGCGTGCAGGATACTCGGGCAGCCGCATATCTGCCATGTCGCTCAGACAGCGGTGGACAGCCAGGATGCGGTTCTTCTGCTCAATCCCGAGCAAGGCTGCGGGAATACTCAGAATCTCGCGGCTGAAGAGCCAGACAGCCGGCAGACCGCCACAAGGAATGTCGCCCGCCTCGCGCGGCATCTCGCCACCGTTCCTGTGGCGGAGATACTCGTAGTAGTGCGGATTGTGGATGTTCCCGGTGACGATGTGACCCGTATTCCAGTCCCATGCAGTATGACACGTCTCCTGCGTACAGAACATTTGACTGCACCCGTCGATCTTGTAGATGCGCACGCCGCACTTGGGACACGGCTTCGTCTCGCGACGGATCATCGCGGTAGATGCCTTCGCCTCCTCGGCACACGTGTGCTCAGCATCTCGGTTATCACCCTTCACCGTCAGACACTCGTTACAAGTATACTTGGAGCAGACACCACACTTGTAGGCTGTGGAGAGATAACCGCGGCACCCCTCGCCAGGACAGCGCTGGATGAACTCGCGAACCTCTGCCACCCGAGTGTCATCTGCCGCGCGACCCTCCAGAATATTGTGCCACTGGGTAGTCTGGCGATTCAGTGTCTCCTGGTCAAAGCGAATACGCATGAGGCGCCCCTCATTCTGACCATACACCCTGCAGTTGGTGTCAAGCTCCTCAATCGCCTTCTTGCTCTCCTCATCATTCGTAGCAGCACGAATCTTCACGCGCAGAGCGTCGCGCTGGCGAAGAATCTCCACGCGCTTCATGTCATACTTGCGCATAGAGGCCATAACCTCGGTCAACTCGACGCCTGTGGTCCGCAGCCCCTTCGTCGCCTCTACGAAGATTTGCATGGCAGGCAGCATCGCCTTCTCGCGGTCCATCAGCGTCTTGGCGCGATGCTTTCGGAGAGGCCCGTTGCGGAAAGTCTTCGTGAGATGGAGGTCGATGAACTCACGGTTCCACCCCCTCTTACATCCCATACAGTGAGGGTCCTCGTGAGTTGTGAGCAGGTATCGCTGCACACAGCCTCGGCACGCGTTAGAAGGACAGTAGGGGCATGTTACCTTGAGACGGAGCTCCTTTGTGTAGGTTTCGAGACAGATGAGACAGGTCATTTTTGGATAACAATATTTTATCGGCGGCGTAGTTCAATTTTTATCATATTGTTGCCAATCTAAATATGACAGTAGTTTAGATGGCTACAGCTGATAGAAAGTTTGCTGATTTATTAGGTAAAGGGGTATCTGAGATACGCACAATTATTGCTGCTTTTAATAGTCTGGCTCCTGATATTGCTGATCGTTTCTTTACTTTAGCAACTTCCATGCAGAGTGTAGATTTTATCGATAATGGCGCCCAAATAACTGTTTCCGGCTCTAAAAAAAATATTGTTGGATCTCCTATGGCAGTAACTGCGGCGGGAATTATGTATAGAAGTAAATTAACAAATGAAATTTATAAAAAAATACGTATTGATGTAGACGAAGTCGATGATTTAATAAATTTCTTTCTAGAGGCATTTGTTGCCGTGATTCTCTCTACACACCCTACAGTGGGTGAAAATATTTGTGTGCCTACGCGAGCATTTAGAAGTGTAGGCATCGCGCGTAAATCAGGTCGTGTCGCAGATTCAGGTGCCTCGGCACAGTCACTTGCCGCGCCATCGCTTTATCTTCTTATGGATGTAATACCTTACAACTACATCAGCTGGGGGAGGCGCCGCCCAGCGGGCACATCTATATTACAATGCTATCTACCGATCATTCGCCAAATTGCAACGGTCTTAGCTCTTTTAGAGAACGACTTCCGATTTTGCCACAATGATTTACATGTGGAAAACTTTTTGATTACGGAAGGGGGGGAAGTTAAACTGATTGATTTTGGCAGAAGTTCTGTCAGATTTAATGGTAATTATTATGGTAATATAAGAGATAATTTTACTCAGCCCAGTTTTGAGTTTTCATGTGATATGCTTACGTTTTTAGTTAATATGCATGCATCAATTGGAAATCCTGAATTGCGGGCCTTTATTAAGGCTCTTTTTGTTCATCCCGTGGATGGTTTAAATCTTTTAGATATGATTCAAGAACTAAGTGATTCTCAACCGCATGATTCTCAAGGGCGGCCCGTCCCGTTACATTGGTTATGTTATCCTTATGAAGTTTGGGGCTATGAAAACAGATATGGAGGATGGAGTGAGGAGCTCAAACAGCGGTTAAGAGAAACACCTAATTGTTGTAGACCCGCGAATCTAGCACAAGTTCTGGCAATGGGTCCATTCGCTGCTCCTCGTGCTCGTGCTGCTGTTCGTGTTAATGAAGAAAGACTACCACTTGTAGAGGGAAAGTCCTGTTGGCAGTGTATTAAAAATGGATTTATGAGCATGTGTTGCGGAACCCGAAGAAGGAAGGGTGGGCGCCGGCATTTTAAGAGAATAACTAGACGCAAGGTCAGGAAGTTAAGCAAGCATATCTAGAGCGCTCACCGCCTTCACATACTTAATAAGCCCCACCGAGCTTGACATGTTCATTGAACTCTTCAGTGGTAACTCATCCGCCTCATCCAAGAAGACCGGCGGCTTCGGGAAGCCATTGAACTCGCTCGCCGTCACCGTCGTATAGGCACCCATGTGCGGAAACCAGAGCCAGTCGCCAACCTCCAGCTCCTCCATATCATCCGAGCGCGCAATGACATCCAAGCTGTCACATGTGCGACCGAACAGAATGCCCGAACTCTTCTTTCCTATAGCACCCTCCTTCTGAGGAATCCGCACCCACCGAGGCTGCTGGTGGTCAAATAGGATATTCGTGAACTGCCCATAGAGACTCTCATCCAGCGTGTAGCGCCAACCAGTAGCACTCGCAGCACCAGTCGCAGGTTTCTTCCCAATCACCTGAACAAATAAGTCCTGCGCCTCCGTCGCAAAGAAGCGGCCAGGCTCCGCAATGAACCGAAGACCCGCCTTCCGCTTCATGAAGATCGCCTCGCGAATTGCCGCCGCCTGCATCCCAAACAAATCCTTGTCTGGCATGAATCCGCCACCGATATCAATAATGGTGGCCATGTGTCCCGCGCTCAGCAACTTCTTGCATTGCTCTCCAGCTAGCTCAATTGCCATCTTATGTGCGTCAGGATCCCGCGATTCCGAGCCTACGTGGAAACTGATTCCCCGCAGACCTATATTCTTCTTCTTGGCGTAGTCTGCTATGGCAGACACGGCAGACACCTCCGCCCCGAACTTCGCACCAAACGGCATCTTACTTCCCTTATCATCCACCTTGATGCGGACAAGAGCTCCACCTGTATAGGAAGCCGCATCAAGCTTGTCAACTTCTTCACATGAATCAATCACCGTAAGCGGCGAACCACGCTCCTTCGCATATGCGATGTCGCGGTCCGACTTGCACGGATTCGCATAGACGACGAGATTACCCTTCTCCATAAGGGACAGTTCGCGCTGGCTGGCGCAATCAAAGCCGAATCCATACTCCCGTAGAAGTCCGAGGAGTTTCGGGTCGGGATTACATTTAACTGCGTAGTAAGGATTTACTGCGGGGAGGTTGAAAGACCAAATGCTTTGTAGACGTTCAATACGAGCTGGAGACATGACGTAGAAAGAGCCGCGAGAAGATGGGTGCGAGCCATAGGTGGCGATAATAGAGCGTAAGTTCCGCAGTGTTACCAAGTGATTAGTTCTTAGATATAAATACTTAAGCCACCGCCACGTTTAATTTTTAGGAACCGATGACTTTGCACATTGAAGTGCTGGCAGGCATGGGTAACAGACTGCGAGCGATGATTTCGGCCATCTGCTGGGCAGAGGATCGGGGTCTCTCCCTTCATGTGATCTGGAGCGCGAATGACCCCGCCTGTATGGCAAGGTTCGAGACTCTTTTTGAGCGATCCTCTCTTCCCAGGTGGGTTACCGTAGATATGGGGCCAATGGAGGGAGAGGCGTTTACAGTTTTGAGCCCGGAAGATATGGAGAAGCACGCGGATGCGACACAGATTCGCTCGTATGGACACTTTTATCAGAAAGATCCTGTGAGATGGCTACGGTATTTCCGTGCGTTGAGACCTGTTGCGAGCCTCGTGCCGAAGCATGCATTCTTAGAGCAGACGTCGAAGTCGGTCGGTGTCCATGTTCGCAGAGGCGACCACACGAAGTCTATCAAGATGTCGCCAATCTCCGCCTTTGCGAAGGCGATGGATGCGGAGCCGCCAAACACCGTCTTCATCATCGCAACCGACTCTAAAACGGAGCGTCACGCGCTGGAGGACTGGTATACTGAGCGCACATGGTTTCCCGCGACCAGTCTCTCCCGCATGACACAGAATGGTATGGCCGACGCAGTGCGCGACTTCATAGCGTTGTCCCGCTGCAAGAAGATTCTGGGCTCCTATGCCTCGTCCTTCTCAGAGATGGCCGCGCTGTATGGGGATGTGCCGCTGGAGGTTATTATCTGTCAAGAAAAGGCTACTGGTTAATAGATGAGCTGGTATAGGGTATACGAAATAGATGTCTTACGAGTGGGACAACTATTTCTTCAGCAAAACATAGATTCTATTTACCCGAGTGCTGGCACTGTCCTCTATACGGATGGAAGTGGCGGCACGTTCTGGTCTACAGGTGGCTCAGGGGGTGGTGGCGTAGATCCAGGCCCCAGTTCAGGTCTCACACAGCTCCAGCTCATATCCACGGTGGATGGTCTTGGACAGATCTACACGAGCACTTCAGCGGCTGGCATCACAGGTGACCAACTGTATTCCACAGTGCGAAACTTGGGCACGGCTGGATACATTTCAACTGCGCAACTGCAAAGTACTGTACGCAACTTGGGAACAGCTGGGTATATTTCCAGCACCCAGCTCCAGAGCACTGTGCGAAACTTAGGGACTGCAGGATATATTTCTAGCTCGCAGCTTACCTCTACAGTCACTGGTCTATCGGGCTTAGCAAGTGGAGCAGGTGTCTCATCCCTCTTCGGAGTTGTCTCCAGCGGTCTCTCCACTATTGCCCTCTTTACAAGCAATACAAGTAACTTCTACGCACCCCTCTTGTCAAATAACTACTCTACGAATCTTCAGAGCACAGTGGATGGTCTCGGAACCATCGGCTATATCTCGTCTACACAACTCTTTTCAACAGTGATTGGGCTTTCACGATCTGCTGGTGGAGAGGGTGTTTCCTCCTTGTATGGAGTCGTATCGACAGGTCTCTCAACAGTTGCGCAATTTACCAGCAATACAAGTAACTTCTACGCACCTCTCTTGTCAAACAACTATTCAACGAACCTCCAAAGCACGGTCGCTGGCCTCGGCAGCGCGGGCTACCTCTCCTCCTTTGCGAGCGCAGGTCCAGGAGTCTCTTCTTTGTTTGGAGTCGTCTCCTCAGGTCTTTCCACTGTAGCCCTCTTCACAAGTAATACAAGCAACTATTTCTTACCCGCCCTCTCTAACAACTACTCCACGAACTTGCAGAGCACGGTCGTCGGCCTCGGCACTGCTGGTTATGTATCCACATCCCAGCTCTTCTCAACCGTGGCTGGAATTGGCACGGGTGGTATCACGTCAAATCAACTCATCTCAACAACGGCTGGTCTCGGAACCGCCGGCTACATCTCCACATCGCAGCTCTTCTCAACCGTGGCTGGAATCGGTACTGGTGGAGGTGGTGGAATCACGTCAAATCAGCTCGTCTCAACAACTGACGGCCTCGGAACCGCCGGCTATATTTCTACTTCTCAGCTCTTCTCTACCGTCGCGGGAATCGGCACGGGCGGTGGAATAACCACAAACGATCTCACAAGTACAGCCATCGGCCTTGCCACATTCGGCTACATTTCCACTTCTCAGCTAGTCTCCACAGTTGAAGGTATGATCGCCTCAGGTGGAGGCGGTGGTCTCACAACAAATCAGCTGACTTCCACTGTCACAGGCCTCGGAACCGCGGGCTATATCTCCACTCCAACCCAGGGAAATTCAGGTGGAACCTCTGGTGAACTCTTTTATATGAATTACAGTGTCGCAAATGGAAGCTATAAGGCCCTAGAGATGAATACTACTACCGCACCTCTTCAAACCGTCGTAACAAATATCAATGGAACTGTAAACAACCAACTCGTGACGGGATTCCAGACTGATTTCACACTACCAGCTTTCATTCTAGCCGGCTTCTGGACCATTAATCTCTTCTTACAAGCATCCTCAACCGGCATAACTATCTATGCGACCCTCTATTCACGCACGGCAGGCGGAATAGAGACATTGATTGCGTCTAATACGCCTGTTGTGGTTCAGACATTTATTACGGAGACACAGTTCTATCTTCCTGTGACTTACACAACTATAAGTCCAGGCACCAGTCTTGTCTTGAAGATATTCGTAAATAATACGCAAAGCTCGTCCCAGAACCTCACAACCTATTTTGAAGACACGCTCTACTCCTACGTCAATACAACTATTGGGTCGGTTATACCAGAGGACGGTCTCACATCAACTGTGAGAGGGCTTGGAACTGTTGGTTATATTTCCTCCTCTCAGCTCTACTCAACCATCAATACCTCCCTTGCTTCCACAACAAGGGGGCTCGCTACCGCCGGTTATATTTCCTCCTCTCAGCTCTACTCAACTATTAACACATCCATTACTTCCACAACGAGGGGTCTTGGCAATCTCGGTTATATCTCGGGCCCACAACTCTTCTCGACTCTCATTGGTCAACAATCCAGCTTCACAACAGCCATCGCATCTACTGCAATGGGCCTCGGCACCCTTGGTTATATCTCGGCTCCTCAGCTCTACTCAACTATTAATATCGCTCTTGCGTCCACAACGAAAGGTCTCGGCACAGCAGGTTATATCTCGGCCTCGCAGCTTTTCTCCACCGTCTTTGCCCAGCAATCTACTCTGACAACCGCCTTCGCATCGACAACGAGGGACCTCGGTACCGCAGGCTATATCTCGGCCCCCCAACTCCTCTCCACTGTTGCAGGTCTCGGCACAGCACGTTATATCTCAGCCCCCCAACTCATCTCCACCGTTACAGGTCAATCAAGATCACTTGTTTCAACGGTGGAAGGTCTTGGTACAGCATCCTATATTTCCTCGTCTCAGCTGATCTCCAGTTCCGCTGGACAGCAATTCTTGCTGATTTCAACTACAGGGGGTCTTGGCACAGCCGGCTATATTTCTGCCTCCCAGCTCTATTCCACTGTCGCAGGAATTGATGCGAACGGTATCGGCGGCGGCATCACAACTGGCCAACTCTTATCCACAACGAGGGGTCTCGGTACCACAGGCTATATCTCCAGTTACCAGCTCTTCTCGACGGTTGAGGGAATCAATATAGCCGGTATTGGTAACGCTATTACAAAGAATCAGCTCCAAAGCACAACTGCCGGCCTCGGCACTGCGAGTTATGTGTCCACATCCACACTCTATGCAATAGTTGGTACCCAGGTCAGATTCCCCACAATCAAGATACCATCGATCCTTATCCAGGACTGGTCAACACCCGTTTCCACAGTCGCTCTCTTCACAAGCAACACGAGCAATTACTACAACAATACAATCACAAATTACTCCAGTTTCATCTTCTCTACTGTCGCAGGTCTCGGCACAACCGGCTACGCCTCGACAACTCTCGTATATATTCCCAACATATCAACACAGGCCGTTCTTCCCTTTCCAATCATTGGCATCAACCCCCTCTCCACTGTCTCGGCCGCTTTCGGAACCTTCTCCACTCTGACGACGACAAACACATTCATAGGCAATTCCCTCTATTTCTATGGATTCAATGGAACATATGATCGCACAGTTCTCGCCGAGCGTCTAATTTCAACACAAACCCAGGAGTTTTTTATCTTCAAAGGCTCCAACTCAGGCGAAAACATCCGCCTCCAGGCCTCTGGCAATATCATCTTTGAAACAGCTGTCAAGCCGAGTCTCTATCTGGACGCAACAACCCAGTCAACACCGACGATGCTTATTACCCCATCAAGAAGGATCGGCGTCAATTGTAATGTGCCCTCCTACACGCTGGATATCTCAGGCTCTGCAAACATGACAGGTACTATATCTGTGGGCGGCACCGCATCGGTTGGAGGTTCTGCCTCAGTTGGAGGCAATGCCAGCATAACAGGCACAACAACAGTGTCAGGCGTTCTGACATCCCGTGTCCGCGTCTTTGCCGGCACCATCACAGCGGACCAAACGCTTCTCCCTTCGGATACATCAACCTATTTCTTCTACACGACCTTCTCACCGTCGCTGAAAATAAATGTGCCAACACCAGCCGCGGCAGGCTCAGGTTGGACAGTCACTATACAGAATGTATCCGCCAGTTTACAGGTCATCTTTGTACAAACGACCCCCGTGCAGACCCTATCAAGAGGAAACACAGTCCGCATCTTCACAGACGGTTTATCATGGTATTTTATTTAGCGGCGACGCTAAAACTTAAGAAAGGGCACCGCTCAAAAAGCGGCGTTAATTTCAGTCTCACAATTAGAAAAAGATGAGTTACTATAAACTCTTACAGGTAGATATAATCCAAACAAGTCAGCTCTACCTCGGAGGTGGCGTGAATGCGCCTTTACCCTCGAGCGGCAATGTCTTATACGCAGATGGCAGTGGTGCTACATTCTGGTCTACATCGTCCGGTGGAACTGTGACAATGGAAACGCTTCAAAGTACTATTACGAAGACTGTAACAAGCACTGTAACGAGTACAATTGACGGACTTGGAACGCTCGGATATATTTCCACCCAGCAACTCATCTCTACCGTGCAAGGCATGGGAAATATTTTCATCAGCACAGGCACACCAGGATATGGAGATGTGACCAATGCGCAACTCATCTCTACGACAATCGGTCTAGGTAACATTTATCTGAGCACCACAGAAATCGGCCAAGTGCTTAGCACCCAGCTTCTTTCTACAACGAGTGGCCTGGGCCAGCTCTATTTGAGTACGCCCTCTCTCGTGTCAACTGTAAGAGGCCTTGGTAATGTAGGATATATCTCGGGCCCAGCACTCACGTCAACCTTCCAGGGTCTCGGCCAGGTGTACCAGAGTTCGCCAGACGTCGTTCTTGCCCGCCACATTAGCACAGGAGTTAGCACGAACTTCCTCCAGGTAGGCTCTATTTTTGCAGTGACCGAGACTGTAAATTCAATTTATACTGGAACTATACTCGCCAGCACATCGCTTACAGTAACAAATGGACCGCTAACACTCAACTATACAGGTACAGTTCCTGCACTCCCCCTCTCTATAACAGGTCCGGCGTCATCCGCGGTAAATTTCCGCATGTCGGCAGGTGGAAATAACTCACTCACGCTTACAGTCGATGGCGCGCAGAATGCAATCTTAACGAGCGAAGTTCCAAACGTCTCCAAGAATCCCCTCGTGTTCAATGCATCCTATGCGCAAACAACGGCCCTTTCAAATGTCTTTACCTCAACTTCGCTGATCACGCCCAATAATACGCAAATTATTGGATCCACGATTTCCACCTCCGTCGTCTTCGGAAACCAGGCCCTCTTCTCCTCCTTCACAGGTGATGGCTCCCAGCTCTACAATCTCAACTTCATCTCTACTGCCGCCATCACGTCTACAGTTCAGGGTCTTCCTTCATACCTCGTTCTGAGCAACTATGTGAGTGGTCCTACATTAAACTCCACTGTACAGGGCCTCCCAGTCTATCTCGGCTACCTGAGTTCAGCGGGTATCGGACCTATTGCATCTACCGCCCTTATGACAACCTCTTCTATTGTTGTTGCATCACAACTCCAGACACCGACCATCTATATGTCCACCACCGTCACCAGCTCTAATCTCTGGATTGCCGCGGGCGCAGCAGCAACGCCCCTCGCCACTCTAGAGGTGAGCTATGACGGTGTGACATGGACCAATGCGACGAGTGGCGGTTTCTCCGTCCAAGCGAACGGAGTTGCGTGGAATGGTCGCGGCTGGGTCTCTCTCGGCACAGACGCGACAGCCGCCAATCGCATTCAATACAGCTTTGACGGTCGCACATGGGTCCCCGCATCTGGTGCCCAGTTCACGGGCCAAGGAAATGCCGCAGCATGGAACGGCCGCATCTGGGTCGCTGTCGGCAATGACGCAACCGCTGCGAATACCATCAAATACAGCACGGATGGTATCACGTGGATAAATAGTTCTGGAACCGGCTTCTCAACAGGCGGAAATGCGGTCGCGTGGAACGGGTCTATGTGGGTTGCTGTTGGCACAGACGCAACCGCGGGCGCCAGATATTCATATGATGGTATTACATGGCAGACGGGCACAGGTTCATTTGCGCTAACACAGAATACGGTCGCGTGGAACGGAGCCTACTGGCTCATGGGCGGCACGGTAAATACGACGGGCAACGGCATCTATTACAGTAAGTCAGGCATCACATGGACATCCACGTCAGCCCCTTTCCAGGCCTCCGTCGGCGGACTCACCTGGAACGGCACATTCTGGCTCGCATCCGCCACCGACAACACCGTCACAAACATGCGCTACAGCTACGACGGAGTTACGTGGACACCCGTAACGGGCACAACATTCTCGGCAGGTGGCAGAGCAGCTGGCTGGAGCGGACGCCGCTGGGTCCAAGGTGGCGCCGACGCAACCCAGACATCTCTCTTGAAATACAGTGACAATGGCCTCGTATGGGCCAACTCTGCCGCTAATAACTTTACCGCCATAACATCCGTCGCCTTCTCAGCGAACTTGGTTCCGTTCTACCAGCAAGAAAACTTCCGCATTCTGCCCCAGAACAACCCCATCTTTTTGAACAGCACGAATACTCTTTTCTTCAGCCCCACCGCAGCCATTCTGAATAACACTCTCTATGTTGACAATAGCACGGACCGTATTGGCATCAACTGTAATGCGCCATCTTACGATCTAGATGTGTATGGATCTGCCAATGTATCCTCGTCCGTCTACGCCTCCTCCTTTGTCGGTGACGGCTCCAGGCTTACAGGTCTCACCTATGTTTCAAGTGGCTCTCTCATATCCACTGTCGTGGGACTTGGAAACATCTATCTGTCCAGTGGAAACTTCAGCTCCGCCCTCTTCTCCTCCTTCGTGAGCACCACAACTCTTGACTCCGTCATGGCATCCACCACGACAAATCTTATTACCCGTATTCAGACCGCAGCCCCAGTCTATGCCAGCACGAACTTCTCAACTCTCGTTGCGAACACGCTCGCAATCAGCAGCATTAATGCGAGCACAATCTTCGCAAGCACAGCCGTCTTCAGCACGATGATTACTCAGCTCGCCGTCGTCAGCTCCCTTCAGTTTTACCAAGGCGACGGTTTCTTCCGTATCCAGGATCTCCAGACGTCGAACTTGAGCACAGTTGGCCTCTGGACGAGCAGTATCCTCACAAATGCTGTGATTACATCAAATATCCTTCTTGGCGCCGGCTCAAATCAGACCATTCTCCCCTTCTATGGCCGCATAGGAAACTACGCACATAGCATCCTCGCCGAGCAATCCACGGGAACCACGACCCAAGAGTTCATCATGTTCAGAGGCTCCTCCGCGGCCGACCAAATCCGTCTCCAGACGACGGGTCAGTTCGTCCTAGAGACAGGTGTGTCCGCCCGCCTGTGGCCCACGACCACGCCGCAAGCGACTCCCTCGCTTTTGATTGATATCAACAACAACATGAACCTCGGCGGAAAATTCTATTTTGATTCTATAAATAACCGCCTCGGCGTGAACTGTAACGCGCCTGGTGTGACCCTCGACGTGAACGGAATCATCCGTGGCAACGGCTCCCTCCTTTTTGGACTCCCAGCCCTCTCCACACCGCCTCTCACACTCAGCACATCCAGTATTCTCGTGAGCTCTATTATTACAAATACATCAATCGTTGACAGGGGATTCTTGAGCTCGTTGGTTGTAAGCAGCATCGTAGCAACGACTATTAGCACGAACCTCATCTTTGCGAACCAGTCCTTCACGAGCAGCATGAACACGAATGCGCTCTTCACAAGCACTCTCTCCGCCAATACCTTCTACGCAAACACAGGCTTCTTCAGCACCTTTATCACGAGCTCCTTCTCAACTGCCTTTATTAACATAGAGGCCGCCACGGTGAGCAGCATACAGTTCTATCAAGGCGACGGCTTCACCCGCATTCAGGACCTTCAGTCTTCCAATGTGAGCACAATCAAACTCTGGGCTAGCACGCTGCTCACAAACACGGTCGTCGCATCCAACCTCTATCTAGGCCAGGTGCCTGCGCAGACGCCGATCCAGTTCTATGGATTTGGTACATATGCAAATAGTGTAATTGCGGAGCAGTCTACAGGTTCGGCAACACAGGAACTACTTCTCTTTAGGGGTGCCTCAAGCGCCGACCAAATTCGCCTCCAAACAACTGGTGTTTTCCGTCTGGAAACCGGTGTTTCCAGCCGCCTCTGGCCTGTAGCGCCACAGGAAGCGGTTTCACGTCTTTTGGTAGATACACAAGGAAACTTCAACTTCAATAGCGGCGACTTATATATAGATAACGTAAATAACCGTGTCGGCATAAACTGTAACGCGCCCCTTTTTGATCTAGACATTACAGGAACTGTAAGAGCACAGAGCTCTATCTTCCAAAGCACCTTCACGAGCAGTTTAATTGCCAACTTCGCCTTTATAAGCAGTCTCACCGTCTCCAGCATCGCATTCGTGAATGCGAGCACGGTCAGAGCCCAGCTCCTCCAAACAAACACACTGGAATTCAGCACGATTAATGGAACCAACATGAATCTGAGCACAGGCTTCGTGAGCAGTCTTCTCTTTGTAAGCAGCTTGTCGGCGACGGTGGCCTATGTGAGCACTTTCTCGGCACATGCGGCCAGCACTCTCCGCCTCTCCACGGGCACCCTCTTTGCATCTGAAACATACATGAGTACACTCCGTGTAAGCACGATAATAGAGAACAATACCACAACACAGGCTCTCACAACAAGCACTATCCAGATGTTCAACGGCGACGGCTACTTCTTGATAAACGACATCCAGACATCCAATATAAGCACAATCGCGTCCTATACGAGCTCCCTCACGGCGAATAACATTGTCGCATACGCAGGCATCAGCACACAACAGCTACTTACAAGCAGTGTTGTATGTAGAACAATCACCATCAACAACAGCACACCCATTTTCACCCTCGAAGTGAACGGCAACGCACGTATTAGTTCTCTCACAGTGGACGCAGGCACTAACGTGACCTCCACAAACACGACCTTCTCTCTCGCCGTGTGGGGCGCTGGAGGCGTGGCTCGTGTGGGCGGCACCACATGGACGCAGATTTCCGACGAGAGAATCAAGGAGAATATTGTGGAGGCCGATTATGACCGGTGCTATGAGGACATCAAGGCGGTTCCTCTCCGCCGGTTCACCTATATCTCTACCCTGTTTGACCGAGTCCCTCTTGTAGACAGAAATGTCCTCGGATTCATTGCGCAAGAGGTAAGCACCATTCAGCCCAAGTCCGTGACGACATCCGAGGCTTTTGGTATTGATAACCTCTTCTGGCTGAATATAGACCAGATGAACATGGCACTCTACGGAGCGGTCAAGAAGCTCATGCAGACGAATGAAGCATTGACATCTTCGTTCATAACTCTTCAAGGACGGGTCAGCACTTTAGAAGCACGGTAACGTCGTGACTTAAAATTAATGTCCTAACGACGATGCTAAAACTTAAGAAAGGGCAAAGCCCTTTCTTAACCGTTAAGCCTATCGTCTAATAGTCGTTGGACATTAATTTTAAGAAAGCCGTGGCTTTCTTAAAATTAAGTCACGACGTTACGACTATTAGAGTGATAAAACTTTAAAATAAAGAAGCTCTTGAGCTTCTTTATTTTAAAGTTATCACGGTAGAACTTACTAAATAAAAGTCTTCCCATATCCTAGTAAAAATGTCGTATATGTCGGGCGTACCTTTAAATCCACAGAGTATTATCCCCATCGATACAAACATAAGCACGATATCTTACCTTACTTCTATAATACCACCTTATCAAAATGTCTCTTCTGGATCATATAATATTTTTATTCACTCACAGTCCGATTTAAACTTGTTATCTTATGACCGTGGCACTTTCAGCAATATCGGATATTACAATTATTCGACAGTGGCGGAAACACTCATAGGGAGCTCTAACAGTCAGTTCATGTTTCAGAACAAGAGCGATTATACCTACTTTCCTCTTGCTACACGTATAAGTCCGTTCAATACAGTCGGTTACACCATAGCATATAACGGAAGCATTTATGTTGCAGTCGGTTCAGGAATCACATCAATAGCGACGAGTGTTGACGGTATTGCGTGGGTTCCTCGTGGCCAGAGTATTATGTCAACGATATACACGGTCACATGGAACGGCTCTTTATGGCTTGTGGGCGGCTTAACAGGTTCATATACTTTAGCCACAAGTCCCGATGGTATTACATGGACACCTCTTCAAATAAATTCTGCTGGCAGTAGCACTAGCAGAGGTGCGTGGAGTTCTACGCTGGGACTTGCGCTTTTTGGACAAGTTTCGGGTGAGGGTATATATTCTACAAGCCCAAATGGAACTATATGGACGCGTCGCGGCTCCTTTATAAGCTGGTTCGGCACAATTGTATGGAATGGATATTATTTTCTAGGTATAACAGGTCAGGTCACAGCCGCCGGTTATGCTTATTATAGTTATGATGGAATTAACTGGGCAACAAGTAGCACGTATACAAATGGATACGGCGTAACAACAATCTATCCACAAAGCATTGCGTGGTCGTCAACACTTGGAATTTGGGTATGTGCTCATTATAATGGGTACGGCGCTGGTTATTCTCAGTTATCCTATTCGTATGATGGTAAAACTTGGAATACAAACGGTTATGGCAGTACTAATGTAGGCGATGCATTTTATGATGTCGTATGGAATGGAACATATTTTTTGGCGGCTGGTACTCAAACCTGCTACTACAGCACAGACGGCACTATATGGATAACAACCGGTTTTAAACCTACACCTGTAATCTACGCACTCAGTTGGAACGGCACATACTGGATTGCCGGTGGAAGCGTTTCAACAACCTCTATGTATTACAACACATCTCCTACCGCCTCTTTGGCATGGACGAACTCCACAAACATCTTCACAACCCAGTGCTACGATATCAAATATAACGGTTCCATCCTCGTCGCTGTAGGATCAGGAACGAATTCCATCGCATACAGCACAAACGGCACATCCTGGACAGGCATACCCTCTTCAACAACAAACTTTTCAACTTCGGGCCGCGGCGTCTTATGGTCTGCAGAACTCGGTCTCTGGATGGTATCTGGCACAGGATCTCATGCAATCTTAACAAGCCCCGATGGTATCAACTGGACACCGCGTTATTCAAATACTATGGCCACTCTAGTTCAAGGAAGTGCGTGGAGCCCCCTTCTAAATCAATGGGCAACTGTAGGTTCTGGCACATATGTGGTGGGAACCACGAATAACTTCACACTATGGAACACTAATAACAGTATCTTCACAGCGCAAGGCTGGTGCATCATTTGGTCGTCCGTTCACAATCTCTGGATTGCCGGCGGCCAAGGTACAAACACGCTCGCGACCAGCACCGACGGTATCGGTTGGACGGCACGCACATCACCTATCACGACCGCCGTCTATGGCCTCGGATTCAACGGCTCTATCTATGTGGCGGTCGGCACGGGCACTAACGTCTTCGCATCGAGCACAGACGGTGTGGTGTGGACGGCCCGTGGTTCTTCAGGTATCACGACGTCAGGCCGTGCGGTTGCGTGGGCTCCTTCGCTCTCCCTCTGGGTCGCCGTGGGATCAGGAACAAACTCCATCGCCACAAGCCCAGATGGCACAACCTGGTCAGGAATAACGACAACGACTATCTTCGGAACATCTGGGTATGGCGTGAACTGGAGCACCGCTCTCGCACAATTCATTGCGGCGGGCCAGGGAACGAATACGCTGGCAACAAGCAAGGACGGTGTAAACTGGCTGGGAACAACAACTATAAATGCCGTTCTTACAAACGTCTATTGTATAGTCTGGAACGGAACTCTCTGGGTTGCGGGTGGTGATGGCAGCTTCAGAATCGCTTCAAGCCCTGACGGAATTAACTGGACAGGTCGCAACACGGTTTCAGCAACAGCGGTTTATGGTGTTGCATGGAGCGGCGCCTTGTGGGTCGCTGTTGGCACAGGCACAAATGTTTTCGCATCCAGTACAGATGGCCAGACATGGACAGTGCGTGGGTCTGCAGGTATTACCACCGCAGGAAGAGGGGTTATATGGTATGGCTATAATTCTATCTGGGTTGCGGTAGGCTCAGGAACAAACTCCATCGCAACAAGCCCCGACGGATTCACATGGACTGGACGAACTACAACAACTATTTTCTCAACGAGCGGGTATTGTATTGCGTCTCTTAGAAACTTACTTGTTGCGGGCGGCGCCGGAACCAACTGTATTGCCACAAGCGCTGATGGATTTAGCTGGACGGGTCGCGCCACAACAGGTATTACTGTATATTCACTTGCGTATAGCCCCATTCTCTCAAGATGGCTTGCTGGTGCAGATCAGTATTATATTGGCTATAGCGATAATAATGCTGGAACATGGAACTTTTATCAAACTTCTTCACTGCTTTCCGCCAATTATGGACTCATCTGGAATGGAACTTATTTCGTTAGCGTAGGTGTCGTCGGCACCGGAATTGCAGCAATAAGTGCAGATGGTATAACATGGAAAAGGTCTATACCATCTAATAACGATACACTTTATTTATCTTGTATTGCAGTCAGGCCGCCCATCATGGTCGCCGCCGGCAGCGGAACCAACACTATTTGCTTGAGCAGGGACAACGGTATAACATGGACTCAGAGCACTACCGGTATCAGTGTTATGACAACAGTTGCGAATGCTGTAGCGTGGAATGGAAACATCTGGGTCGCCGTTGGCCAAGGTACAAACTCCATTGCAACAAGTCCTGATGGAGTCACATGGACGGGTCGAACGACAACAGCCATTTTCTCAACTGCTGGCTTTGACATCCTCTGGATAGATAAACTCAAGCTCTGGATAGCGGTAGGCACAGGTACGAATGCAATCGCAACAAGCCCTGATGGTGTTAACTGGACAAGCCGTGTTTTAGTAGCAACAGGATCATTCAGCACAGGCGCATATCGCATCGGATGGAATGGAAACCAGATTCTAGTATTAGGTAACGGTACAAATAACTCGCTTGCATTAAGCACGAACGGAACATCATGGACATTATTAGGACTTCCGATTACAGCATCAGCATCAGGATATGGGGGTATTGCATGGAGCGGCCAACTCTGGGCCGCAGTCTCTGATGCTGCGACAAACATCTGGACGAGCCCTGACGGAATCACGTGGACCTCTCGCGCAACTCTCACATCTGGCAACTGCCGCTCGATTGCGTGGAATGGTAGTATATTTTTTGTTCTAGGATCCTCAACGTATTGCGCAACAAGTCCTAACGGAATCACGTGGACAATGCTCAATACACAGCCACAAACAACTTTTGTAAGAGCCACCTGGAATAATTCATCTACACAGTGGGTTGTATGTGGAACTACTGCAACTGCTTCTATTTATACCACGCCCAACGGACAGACATGGACGCTGAGACAGAACTCCATGATTACAAATACGACTACGCAGAGCTTCGCATGGGCACCGTCTATTGGCACTTGGGCTCTCGTTGGAGGCACAACAAACAATATCGCAACTGCAACTGATGCAGCGGGTGCCTGGGTTTCACGTGTAACGACAGGCATGGGAACTGCCTACTGCGTGGCCTGGAACGGTTCCATCTTCGTGGCAGGGGGTGGAATATCTATCCAAATCTATACAAGTACTGACGGCGTAACTTGGACATCACGAACAACGGGCGGTGTGGCGTGGACTATTGTGTATAGCCTCGCATGGTCATCCTCTCTTAGCATTTGGGTCGGCGTTGGCCAAAACGGCGTAACGTCGGGTGTTCTCGCATCCAGCACAGACGGCATAGCGTGGACCTCCCGTTCTACGACTATATTCGGAGCGGGCGGCGCCGGCTACGCAGTAGCTGTGAATACCGCCGGCAACCTTTTCGTTGCAGGTGGAACGGTCACAACCACGTTCGCATACAGTTCTAACGGCACAACATGGAATGCGGCAACTGGTATTGGTACCAGTATTACTGTAGCAGTGCGTGGTGTTATATGGTCTAGCACCCTCTCTCTCTGGGTTGCTGTAGGTAACGGCACAAACTGTATAGCAACAAGTCCAGATGGAAATACTTGGTCAGGCCGCACAGGTACTGTTATATTCGCAACACAAGGAAGTCAGATTGCTACAAATAGTAATATTATCATTGCGACTGGTACTGGAACGAATCAATATGCATATAGTTATGATGCTATCAACTGGTTTAACGGCACCGCACCTTTCGCTTCAACAGCGCTTGGTATTGCGTGGAACTCAACAACTGGTGAATGGCTAATGGGTAGCAGCACTGCCGCTTTTCCTTATTATGTATCAAGCCCCGACGGCCTCACTTGGACTCCTCGTCAAACATTTACCACCAGTGTAAGAGGTATTGGCTACCCTCTGCAACGTGAGAAGAACTATACGATTACGAACACAAACTGGACTGGACGCACCACGCAACAAAACTTCCGTATTGTATCAGTCTAACTTAGTGAATGACGACACCCATACCAAAACTCAAAGCCTCCCCGCCGATGGTGGGAGGGCAGACCGCCGCTCTCGTCCCGACCGCCTATCAGACATCGGGCTCAGGCGCAGCCCTCCAGACGCAGACCACAAAAACCCAGAGAGAGCGCATTGTTCGCATTGAAATCAACAGTAATGACCGCGATTTTGACGCATATAAGAACCCCGCCGACTTCCAGTGGATCAGTCCCTATCCTCTCAAGAATGTCACATCCATGGTCATTGTGGGCGGCACAGTCCCAGTCCCTCTCTATACGATTGACGCACCGTTCAACTCCTTCGTCTTTGACACGGGCACTGAGCAAAAAACCATCACGTTCCCCCCTGGCCTCTACACACCTCTCCTCTTCGCCCCCGCCTTCAAGAAGCTCCTAGACGCAGCCGATGGTGTCAACACGTATTATGTGAATGTGGACCCTATCACGCAAATTCTCCTGGTCAAGTCAAGCGGCACGAACACCTTCGGCTTCCTCTTCGGAACCGGATCCAACTTTCTTAATTTGTATAACCCCGCTCTGCAAAAAAGAAATAACCCCGCCACGATGCTGGGATTTAAGGACGCCGACGTGTATTGTGATGGAACCTATACGCTGAAGTCTCCATATGCGGTGAACCTGAATCCGATACAGAGAATCTATGTGTATTTTAACTACGATGCTACGATGGATCTTCGCTCAGTTGTGCTGGGAGGTGGGCGACCTGGCCCTTCGGCGATCCTCTATTGCACCGACGCAGACACCGTCTCCTACTTCACCAAATCTCTCAATAAAGACACCTACGAAAATGTTATCTCCCCAGGTCTCATTGTCCCCCGTATCCGCAGCATCCAAGTCTCACTCCGAGATGAGTTTGGTAATATATTGAATACGAATAATCGGCCCGTCAGCATGTTGTTGGAGGTTACTGTTTTGGAATAGCGTGCGCCTTCGCCGTTTCCGCGGTACCAGCCGCTAAGGCGCTAGCAGACCACTTACGAAACGCATGCGTCCTCTCCACAAAATACGACGAGCCAAGACTCTTGCTCATCATATCTTGTAGCGCCTTACCCCGCTCATCAAGTGATGCGAGGAACTCCTTACCCTTCTCCGTAATCGGATGCGGGTCCTGTAGCTTGAATGTCTCCATTTGTCTACCTCACCTCAAGAAAGACCGGCTTCCAATTTTACCGCCACCCTTAATAAATGGCAGTAGATGCCATGCTAGACGAGCTCAAAACAAAGGGTCGCCCCCTCTCGTCTTTCCACAAAGGCGACACCATCCACGTCTCCAACAAAATGGTAAAAGGTTATACCTACACACTCCAAGAGGAGCCTGGCACGAACTTCGCCGCCGACTTCAAGCCCTACACCTCTCCAGGTGAGATTCTTGCACTCGGTGCCTTCGATGGTAAGTATCTGAATGACTGTTATCTGGAGTTTCCCGCCGAGTGGTTCATCCATGCAGCCGGCCTCGGAAAACTCCGCCCCGAAGGGGCCGATATCAGCGTGAACCTCTTTCAAATTAAGTCCCGTCTTCCCCTCTCAGAATGGCATAAGAAGGGATGGGCGCCTCCGCCTCCAGGCGTTAGACGGCATATTGCCGCGCAATACGGAAATCTATCAGACCCCGCTCTAAACCCTGATGAGCGTGGATGGTATCAGTGGTTTTGCCGATACTGGATGGGTCGTCGTATCCCAGAGCTTGATGCTATACAAATCAAGCGCTGGAAAGCATTTGTTCGCCATGCGGGCGCAATTAAGGCCAACTGCGCCGCTGGAGATCTCACCTGCCGCCCGAAGCAGCGTCAGGCCCTCTTACACTGGGCTCACAACCCCTTTATCTGATCGAGAACATAGTGAACAATCGTAAAAAGCACGCCTCCCCACAGAGAGTCGGCAACTGCAAACCGCCAGTCGTAGTTTGCAAGTGTCGCCAGGTTCGTGAAGTCGTAGACCGCGTAGACGCAGAGACCGAGCAAGAATGCCTCCAGCGACGTCTTGGGCAGAAGCGCCAGATACGCGAGCGCGAAATACACCACGACAGCCGGACCCGCCTTCAGTTCAATGTCCTTACCCTGAATCTTACGCACCATTGATGAGACGAATGTGCTGGATACTAGGAGCCACGGAACGTCTAACGCGGCTATCAGCGCTGCGATAGTCATATACTTCACAAGGCCGTTCATATCTATTCGTTGTTGTTATTATTACGAGACCACCGCTTTAGCTTCTTTGTCTTCGCACTCGGCAGCCCCTTTCGCACCCCCTTCCCAGTCTTTTTTCCAGCGAGCTTGCCGTGTGTAGCATTATTGTTATTGATGTGCAGGCCAAGAGCATGTCTCTCTCTCTTTTCTTTCTGAGTTGGCTCGTCGTCATTATTATTATTATCATAGAAGCGTCTTCCACGAAAAGAGTGGAAATCACCAGGCAGAGACCGAGGCCGCAGTCGCATCGTGGCAGCTCGGGGTTTTCCGCGACCGTGGCCCAGGTTTTGAGGAAAATTCCGCTTGAACTTCTCTAACAATGCGCCCATAGCCTTCTTATAGGACATCTTAGCCTGTTCAGATGTTGCTCTTGCCTTTGTGGTATACTTTGTTCCCATACCTGATGATCCATATCCCAGATAAGTTAAAAACTCTTCAAGCTGGGGACGAGTGTAAGGCTCGTGTAAGTATAGTTTTCCATTATCCAATAGTCCAACCGGCCTCACATCCGCCAAATCAACAAACATCTGCTTGTTTACCTCCGCATACTTGGTATAGTTAAACCATGCCAAATCAAAGACTAACTCATCATCCTCATTTTCGGCAAGATTGCGAATTAACTCGAATCTGTCTTTCATAATTTCTAACGCATCTCCTTCAAGAATATAAGGCTCATCCGCGTTCATCTATATCTCATGCGTAAATAAATCACAAACAAACACACACGAAAGCGTAGATGAGCGATACAGTAAGATTAGAAGGATTCGCCGCGCCGCTCAAAGGACAACGGCTGTGGATCTGTGGTCCCGCCGAAACGCTCGGTCAGCAAGTCCAGAGTCGTCTGACTGTCTTAGAAGAGGAACTCGTGAATAGAGGGCGCAAAGTCCTCGTCATTCAGAACGCAAAGGATATTCCGATGATGTGGTCAGCAAAGATACAGTGGGACGCAACCTTCCGTGTCAAGGAGACACAAGACCTGCGTCTTGCCCTCACGTATATACAAAATGCAGTGAAGCCAGTGCGCGTCGTATGGGTGGGTGAGGAGCCGCCCGCCGCCGTCTTGGCCGCGGTGAATTCGCACGAGATCACATTCATCGGAGCCGGCACCATGAGCCCGAAACTCCAGTGGACCGCCATTTTCTGGCACACGACGGCAGAGCAAGTAAAAATAGAAGAGACGCTGACGCCCCGCCTAGGTGCCCAGGCGCTTCATGCGCTGAATCTCCACTCCGTGCTTCGTGAGCTGAAGGCGTCGCAGGTCGGTCTTGTCTGGTCCTCCATCGGAGAGTCAGATAAGACGGGGTCTGTATATTGGTATGATTCAGAAGAGGCGGCGCCGACTACCGCAATGACGACCGCTGATATGAGCGCTTTGCTACACGAGATTGGAGACTGGATGACGCATGCGCGGTATTAGACAAGCTCTTTACTTGCGAAAGAGCTTGAACGTGCCCTTCTTGGCGACATAGCCCAGCTTGCGTAAGCGCTTGATCGCCTTGAGGCCCGCCGCGTGCTTCTTCTTGCTCACGACGCGACCGTTCTTCGTCTTCATCAGGTCCTTCTTCGTCAGGCCGCCGGACGTGTGCTTGGCAGTGCCGTGGTAGACCTGCGCATGGCTGCCTACCGTCATCATACCTCCATTCTGGCGGGTGTTGCGGCGAGTAACGTTATTCGTCATTTATAACTATAGCCTAGATTTTATTACGCGGCCGTCCAGGCACAAGCCTTCCCCCTCTTCTCGCTCACATACAGCGCCTTATCATTTCCCTTCAGCACGGCCCCGCAAAGTGGCCCAGCGCCAAACGGCGGCGATTCACGTTTTTTGTATTTCTTCTGCGTCGTGGCCTTCACTAACGACACCAAGCTGGCCTCGGAGATGGAAGGCATCGCCCGCTCCTTCGCCAGCTTCACATACCGTTTTAACCTAGATGCCGTGTGCCATAAAATAAGACGAACACGATAGATTTCCTCTTCAACAGTAAAATCTCCGTAGTTTTCAACTGTTGGTAGATACTCGGGGTTTTCAGACATGAAAACCAGAACTACCGCGGCAGGAATCTTAGTCTTTTTTCTTGTGATGTTCTTGACCATCCTATCCTATTGTCACATAGAAAGCCTGGGAACACCACCACGCCCAATCTCCTCTATGAGTGCCGCCATCTGCTTCGGATCGTAGACTCCAGCGAAGTGGACAAGAAAATCGCCAGGCTGCCACAACGGCTCCCCAGGAACACCACGCAGATACGCGTTGAAGCGCTTGTGGTGCGTCGTAATCTCCGTGTGAGCCAAGTCGTCGGGAACCGTCTCGAGCAACTTAATCATGGCAGCATTCTCCCACCAGATGTGATACGTGAGGTCCGTCTGCTCACCAACCCGCCGCCAGTAGTCCCGCATCCACGCCGTATTGCGCATGAGCACGTTTCCGCTGTTAATATGTGCGCACGCGTCAATACAGAGGAGCATATCCTTTCCTGGAGGGAGCAAAGCACCCATCTGGTCCTCGACACGGAGGGAAGGATTTGTAATCAGAACGTCAGCATCGGAAAGCCAGACGAGGGCGCCCTCGGGCAGCTTGGAAAAAACATCTAGAAGGAACGGAATCTTCGTCCACGGAATCGGCTTGTTACGGTCCCAGAACTCCTCACCCCCCTCTATATACTTGTAGCCATGCCTGGCAGCATATGCCCGCTTTGACTCTAGAGCGGCGCTCAGACCCTTCTTGAAATCTGCTCCAATCACCATAGTCACGATTGTGATGGACATCTCTATGAGTTTTGTTATTTCAGTTTAAGCCATGAAGGCCTGATATAAAATTTTAAGTCACGACGTTAAATAGATAGAATGTCAACATTCACACGGAAAGCATTTTCACCACTTCCAAATAGATTTAATCAGTATATTAATAATCTAAAAAAACAGTTTACGAGACGCAAGCAAATGAATAATGCCATAAATAGAAATATAAATATCAGTGTTAATGATAAACGTATTATAAGAGGGCGCTTAAATAATACCTTACCTAAGGCAAGAACTTTACAGTTTTCAAATACAGTTACGGCAAATAATGGATCAACACGCAAGTTACGAAACAACAAGAATACACGTGGGCAGGGACATGCATTTACTGAAGTGAAGAAGCCTTCTATGTTCAACTTCAGTTTCCTAAATCCGTTCGCCAAACAAAAGAAAGCGGAGGCTGCCGCATATCAAAATGACTTAGTAGAATCAAGAAAATCTGTTCCAAAGAGCAATACATATGGGAAATTATTTACAATTGAAAATAGAAAGGAAAAAAGAAAATGGGCGACAAATGAGCAAGCTCAGGCAGAAAGAAAAAAGGTAAATTTTGGCCCTAGAGAGGCAAAGATAATGGCTAATCTCGTGGCAAAATATAATAGTCAAGATGACATGCTTGAGGCGATCAAAGGCCTGAATGTAAGCGATGATATGAAGTTTAAATTCCGCATGAATATTTATCAATTATACAATAATCTAAAGGCGAATGTAAAAGTTAATAATGGAACTACTACCATATGAACTGAAAATTAAAGAAGCTCAAGGAGCTTCTTTAATTTTAAGATTCATCGGTTAATCTGTCGTAGGACATAAAAATTAAGGAAATTGTAACTTCCTTAATTTTTAGTCACGACGGTATGTAAAACCCTATTTTTAAGTCTCAGCGGTAAGGGGATTCTTGGATCGTTCAAGCAACACCACTCGGGTCGTCACCCTGCACAGGTGCAACCACAGCAGCACCCTCGGGTCGCGGCAAGATATATCGCACCATCTCTCCCTGATACATCATCATCCCCACCAGGGGAACCTCTGGAACAATCTCCTGCCCCTCAAGATACTGGACTTCCTGATATTCCTTATAGAAGATGCCGTCCACGAGGCAGAAGAGGACCTGGTCAACAAGCTCCTGGAAACCTTCTGGAAAGTAGCTGGCAACCTCGGGCCGCTTGAGGCTGGCGATAGTCACACCCTTTGTAACCTCGTCAGTCAGCTTAACAGGAATGAACCACTCTCCATTCTCTACGCAAATTTGCGTATGACATGTGGGGAAGCCACGATTTACTTTCCAGCCAGGCTGTAACTCGCCGCTGGTTCGTAGAACAGGAAATTCCTTCTCCAACATTTTTAAGAACAGTCCAAGAATAGGATGCTCATCAGCATACTCAAACGTGACAATCTTGTTCTTATGCATGTATGCCTTACAGTCGCGTGTGGCAGCATCCTTGTGATTCTTACAGTGCTTCAGACCAAACATCCACTCAATATACATGTATTTAACATCAGTGCTTCCACAGTAAAAGCAAGCCACTGCTGTCATACGCAGATTCCGCGGCTCTAGACAAGTATGGCATGGATTTTCCATTTTACTCATCTATAAAGGGGAGCCGCACTTCAATTTTTAAGTTCATATACTAGATGGCCACATACCAGCCCCTCATAACCGGTGTAACTATTGTGTTAGAATGCTACCGCGTATTCAGCGGCACACTTCTCGTCGTCTTTGTATCAGGAGTCTGCCACGGACAACGTTGCTTGCCCTATGAAAACTTTAATAACGGCGACACGGTCTATCGCGTAGGATTCGTTTTCAATTTCATCACACTTCTCTGCTTTATCAATCTATACAGAGTTGAACTGATGCGCGAGCACAAATTCAATCACTATCTTCGTATAGATCCTCATGCGCCAACCGACTCTGAGACAGTTGGTAAAGAATTGGTTAAACTGGGCGAGCAGAGACAACAGAATATTATCAAGATCAACCGAGAGTATCAGAATGTAGGCGCCGTAACAATCGTAGCCGTTGTTCTCAATACCGCCATTAGTATCTATGTGATTGTGAATGGATATCTCGACGACAAGGCGCCGACAATTCTTGCGACAAATACGGTCTTGCTCGCTTCTAAGCTCTTTGATGTCTTCATGGGGTTCAACGCTGATAAGAATGTGCTTACGTCTTCGTATAGACGGCAGAAGGTTCAGTTCAATATGGTGAATCCCGATAAGATTGTGGACAATCGTAAAATCGTGACCGAAGGTCCTACGATGGACAATCGTAAAATTGAAGTGGCGCCCGCCCCCTAGCTAATCACAATGCCTTTCACATATGAACGCGACGAGGCTGGTCTCTATGTCTGCCCCCACTGTGGTGAGAAGAAGCGCCTTCCCTCCACCATGAATATGCATCGTCGGAAGTGTGAGGGTGATCTACCCCATGAATGTCCAGCCGAAGGTTGCGACTATAAGTGTCTTTCTAAGCAGCGTCTTGAGCTTCATGTCGCTGCTAAGCATCCGAACGCCAAGGTTGAGCGCGTTGTCCCTCTTCTGAAATGTCCAGTGGATGGCTGCACATTTCAGACGCTGGCAAATGGAAACCGTCTCATCCACTTTATGAGGAAGCATTGTATTACAGAGGCCACCAATATTCTGAATGAAATGGAGACCACATTTGATTGTAAGAGGTGCAGGAAGTCGTTTCAGTCAAATACTGCCTTCCAGTATCACGCCGCCCACTGTATTACGGTTGCGGATACGGCAAAGGCAATTCTTCTGCGGCAGCTCCTGACGGTGTAAAAACCCAATTCTAAGCAAGCATGGAAACCTTCTTTTTATTGATTCTCACGTCCTTTCAACCGCTGTATATAGAGTGTAATAAGATTGTGCGCAAACAATGCGAGCAATATAAGGTCCCCGTCTTGTTTCTCTTTAATGGAAAACTTCCAGATGGATATACCCTAAAACCGGACGAGCGAAATCTGAATATAGACGAGGCAAATCCTGGGATGTTTTTAAAATTCAAGAGCGCGCTCAAAGAAATATATGATGTGTCCGAGCCAACCTATATTTTGCGATGTAACGCGACGACTTTCATTAATTTCAAGAAGCTACACTATATATTTTCAAAATTGCCAAGGGAGAATTGTATAGCCGGTCCATTAATATTTGCTACAAATTATCCCGAGTTAGATACATATTGCCAAGGGTCTTCTATTATTATCTCAAAGGACGTTGCGAAACGTTTGGCGTATGATGCAAATGAAAATGATCCGTGTATCTATAAACATGCCGATGACTTGTGTATAGATATCTTAACTAGAACATATGCGTATAAGTATGATACTTCATTATTTACAGCAAGAATGGAAGGATTGTCTGTGATTCCGAAATCATATGATTTGAATATACAGGCGCCCCACGTGTTTTTTCGAATTAAGAACGATTTTGCAAACCGATTTGAAATAGACTACGAACTCTGGAAAATACTACACCATCTCTTTGATATTATTCATTATAGAAATGATTTCATGCAATAACGACGTTAGGCTCCTAATCCTCCTGAAACACCTGCACCTGCATCAAGATATTATACATGTGGTAACCGAGGGCCGCGAATCCAGCCATCGCCAACAGCTCGTAGGCGGGGCGCGGCGTCTTCTTTCCATAGTATCCAATATACACCAAAAGCGGTGCAATGAGGAGAACGTGGAGCAGATTCACCCACAGATAGGTGGAGCCGACCTTCCAGCGGTAGGCAGCCTTCACGGCGTGAACCATGAAGACGACGAGACCCACTGCAAAGAGAACCCAGTAGAGCCAGTCGGGTGTCGCAGCACGCTGGAAGGCGACATATAAGAACATGGGGACAACGATGGCGATATGCGCAACGGAGACGATGACGTGGGCGTTCATTACTACTACTTGATAAATATTTATTCTAAAAGGTAATATCGCCGAAAATATAAGAAGAATGCACATTTTGATATATTTTACAACGATCGCTTTCATAGAGTATCTTTCTCTCTCCCTTATTCTCAAAGATACCGAGTATGTAAATATTTGATAGGCTGATAAAGTGTTTAGAGAAATCTACAAGTTCTTGATAGTTTTCTGTATACATATCGTAATAGACAAATACAATCTTTGTCTCACTTTCGATTAACGCCAGCAATCTTTCTACACGACGCTTGAATCGTTCATAGTGATCCTCATTATTTATCAAATCATGATGATTAAATAGATTACCACTGCTTATTTTATGATCTTGTGGATGGAGAGAGTTAAATCCATTTACTAGGTGATGTTTCGTCAATACATCTGTATCAAGGTATTTACAATAAAACCTATGTCTTGTTGATGATTCGCAAATTCCAGGTTCATATTGTTCTCTATCCAAAAATGTCTTGAATTTATCATCAATACAGTGTTTTATAATCTCTAAACTGGAAAAGATGTAGTCGAACGGATAGGATTTATTCTTAAGATTTTGTAGTTTTAATAGATCAGATGTAGAACAATTAGGGCCTATACTGATAAACTCCATTCTATCATTACTATTAAGGAACACTCATTTCTTTCCACGTCCCTTTATCATCTTCAGCTTCAGTTTCTTTCCGTGCTTAGCAAACTCCTTGCGCATCTCAAGATAGTCATAGCTTTTATCTTCAAATGGCCTGATTGTATACTTGACTAACTGGGCAGTCGCATCCGTATTGAGGTCAAAGAGCTCAACCGGGTAATATGTCTTATCCCACATGAAATATACGTTCTTTTTACCGACCGCATACGGATACGGGACATCGTTATTTCCAACCGGCGAATAATACTTCACGATGGTGTCATCCTCGACGGGTTCAAAGGAGAATACACAGTCGCCAACATGGATATAGTGTTTATCACTAATTTGTAAAAGCAGCGAGTTTCCCTTGGCCCATCCCACCTCTTCATAGTGAGGATCCTTCATGAGATTATCGCCCACAAAGAGTCTCTCATACGAAGTCGTCAGAATCTTGGTGCCTCTCTCATACTCGTCGTCCACGAGCTTCGTCTTATAAACAACCGCGTTCTTCTCGGACTTCGTGTCATCCACAATAAAGGGCCGGCCACGATTGTCATGAATCATATATTTCGTCTTTCTCGGTGCCATCCCTATCTAAAGTGAGTGTGTAAAAGAAGTTCCGCGTGTTCTAACGCGCCCTCCATCCATCCCTGACGCAGCGAAAAGCTCTCACCGCAGACGTAGAGTCCAGGAAACGGATTGAGAACCTCCTCACTCACGTGCTCGGGTCTATAGTCACCGGGCAGCCAATAGCTGACGCCGTCCGTCCACGGATGCGCCTTGAAGAATGTGGGATCAGGTATTTCTCTCTCAGGAAACAGCTTGCGTAAATCGGTCATCACCGCGTTCTCAAGCCCTTTTAACCCCTTTGCGTCCATAATGTCCATATAATGCTGAGCGTATATATTGTCCGTATAGGACACCATCGCCACACCCTTCTCTTCGTTCATAGGCAAGAAATAGCGAATCGGCGACGTTGTCACGATGCGTGGAAGCCCCTTGAACCAGACCCCCTTCGTAGAAAATACAGCATAAATACGTAGTAGAGGCGACATAACAACGTCTTTTAGTGGGGCCCAGCGGCGGAAAGATGGTAGCTTCCCGAGGGCGCTCGCGTGCAGCGCCAGAATAATCTTCTTGGCCGAGATGTTCGTCTTGGGTCTCGTCTCCCCGTTCTTCCATGACCCAACGTAGAACTCGGCATGTCCCTTCTGCGCATCAATAAGCTCGTATTCAGTGCGAAGAACACCGCCCCTCTTCCTCACATCGCCCGCCAATGAATCCACAAGAGCGCTCAATCCCTCTTTGCACACAGAATAACCCGCGTGCGTCTTCATTTCTCCGAAAAACTCGCGCAGCGCCATATCTGCCCGCATGACAACGACCTCCGCGTGATAAGGAAAGCGATTCATCCATTTGTGTGTGGCTCCAGGCCCATATACATCATACATAACTTCTTTCAGCGTGTTTTCTGCTAAAATCTTGTGCGGCAGCATCTGAAGCGGGCCTAGAATCACATCAATGGCGGGCTCAAAGTGATTCTCCTCATAATCTGCGGAACCCGTCTCCCTGTATTGAAGACCGCCTTCTATGGGCACCGTATGTAACCCATATTCCTTTATAAGTGCGTGCATCATCGTATGCGAGTCTGAGATACGTCCTGCTCCAATCTCCCACTGAAGGCCATCTTTCTGAAATGTGACAGCCCGTCCACCCGCCTTCTTGTATTTTTCACACACCATTACGGTCTTATTGGGATTGTGTTTGAGAATCTCTCGAGCACAATAGAGGCCTGCTAGACCTGCTCCAATTATAAGTATATCACATGCCATTCTATGATGACTTCTGAAATATTTGTCCCACCCATTCGGCGACTTTTTCTCCATCGGAAATCTGGACCTGACCAAGAATCTTCATGTCACAAATCGCCATAAAGGACGGAATTCCCTTCACATTGCAGAATCCAGGCGTATAGTTGTTGCGATCCACGTCGCACTTCAGCCACTTAATCTGCGGATTCTGTGCAACAATCTCGGCGAGCTTAGGGGCGAGGCGCTTACAGGGACCACACCACGTGGCCGTAAAGTAAACGACCGTGGAGCCATATCCAGATACATCTAGCGGCTTCTTCACGGGTTCAAGAGGCGCATTCGCGGCGACCACACCATCATCCTCGGGAGCACGGCCAATAAGCCGCTCAAAGTCACTGTGCTCATCAAGATATTCCATCTTCTATTGTATACTTCTAGGAGTTTTTAGGTGCTTCTGTTTCTTATCGCTGATAGCGTAAATCCAGAAATTGCAAAGAGGAAGAGGAGGCCGATGGCAATGAAATCGCCGCCGACAGTGTGATCCGCCGATTTAGTTTCAGGAGCACCACCACCTACCATCTTTGCCAGCTGGGTTACAGATGGTATACCTTTTGGCATCCCTGGAATCGCTGGCATCCCTGGAATTGCTGGCATCCCTGGAATTGCTGGCATCCCTGGAATTGCTGGAATAGCCGTAGCAGGGCCCTTGAACGCGCTATAAGCAGTATATCCAGCTAGACCAACAGCCGCGCCACCAAACATTGTCTTTGCAGCTTTCGCAATTGTGCCAACTGGAGCCGGTTTATTTTCAAATAAGATAGCAATTCCATATAAAAGAGCCGCCGCCGACGTAAAAAGCACATTTAATAGGGACTCGCCGCCTTTTCCTAAGCCTGTCATACTCGTAGCAAGTCGTCCCGCGCCAATATTTCCTCCTTCATAAAATGGAAACTTCAGGCCTTCCGTCGCAATTTTCTCGGCATCCAAGCTCTGTAGAATGTCGTAAAAATACCAAGAACCGAATGTGATTAGATTTATAAGACCCTTCGCAAACGCCGTCTGTGTTGAGCCTACAGCATAGTGGTCCACTCCTGCCATTCCAGTCACTGGAAAGACAGCAAGAACACGATATAGCCAGACCGGAATCTTTAAATCTAAGACAGCTGCCATCCTAACGGTAAGTATGCTTTTTACACGGTAAAAAGCACTCCGCCAAATCCATTCACGATTCGTAGCACGTTATGATTCACAGCATAGACACGGATAGTTCCGTTTCCACGTACTGGCGACAGATTCGCGTCAGGTGTAATCCCAACGCTCATAGTAATATTGTCAATACGAGAGGCGTTCAGACTGCCACTCGGCTGCTGGTCCTCGGGCCGAAGAGAGAAGCTATAGAGATAGATAAACTCGTCGTTTGGAATGTTCGTGTGATACTGGAATGGCTGGACAAGACGGAAATATCCAGCATCGCGAGCATCAAACCGCTCCTGGCCATCCAGCTGAATGGATGCCGTAGATAGAAGATCCAGGCGAACACCTGTTTCGTGTGTGGCCAAGCTGCTGAAGTTGAACCACTCGTGATACTGCGCCATGATATCGCGCTGGAGAACCCAGATGAACTCCTTGCACGGGTGATTGAACTCCAGCGGAACAATCGCCGTCGTGTTTCCAGAGGGTATAGACAGCTTCGGCGTATACTGAATCTGCTCAATGAGATATTCGTGTGTGCTGCTTACGAAGCGTCGACGCTCCTCCACATCAAGAAACACGTAATCGCCCCACAGGCGCATATCCGTAATCTTCGCAACCTTCACCTGTGTTGTCGTGCAGTTCGCAACCAGCTCATTGCTGTAGAAGAGCTGCTGAAGGGGGCGGAGCTTCACATTAATACGAATAGGATGGTATTGAAGAGCAATGAGCGGTAGATACACGCCAGGATTGCGATTGAACCAGAAGCGGAGAGGGATATATAGTTTCACAGCGCCAAAGTCAGGCGTTGTATAGGCGGCAACCTTGCCCACCATGTCGTAAAAACCGTTCTTCTGATTCATTGTTGTAGTGAGAGACGACCATATCTCCATCCATTCTCCAGTCTGTTTATCAATCTCCTGTTCACCAATCTCCACACTGATTTCCTCAATAAGGGCGTGACCAATACTGTTACAGTAGGATGCAAGTGTCCCATCCGTATGGTAGAGTTGCGGCAGCGTCACCTCTAAGATGACCGGTCCCAGCAAATCGCCGCGACGGGGGACGAGGCAGCTCAGCCTCTTGCCAAAATCAGGGTCGCCGTCAAAATACATGGATTGCGACTCAATTGAAAAGTTAGTATACCGTCTATACACCATCTTAAACCAGGTGATTTGGGGATTACCCGTGATGAATACATCCTGTTTTCCCTGTGCTACAAGTTGTAGAAGACCACCACCACCTGTCATACTACCATGAACTATCAATTTAGAAGTTTAGACCCCCGGGTTCTACCTAAGTAAGCGCAAAAAGCTCCCTTCTTTTTGAGTTCAACATGTAGGATGGACCCCTTTACACAAGCTGGTAGATCGGATGTAGTTATTCTTCAGAGTTTCTACGCCATTGATTCAAATACAAATCTTCCCATCACTGCGCGCTACCTTCTTACAACAGATGGCAAAGGAGGAATCATATGGGAGGATATTTTCACAAATATGTCAGGTTACTCGTCAAATATAAACAGTGGAATTGGCTATCTACCTTCCACTATTAACAGTTTCTCCAACTCAATTACCTTCATGTCCACCATTGAAGGAACCGGATTCAGTACCCTCTCAACGAGCATAGGGTATGGCGGTATACCGGGCTCCATCACGGGCCCCCAGCTATTCAGCACAACAGCGGGTCTTGGCAAATATGGATATGTTACTATACCCAGCTCTATTAGCACACTGGATGGACTTGGAACATATGGCTATGTCAGCAGTGCCGGCCTAGCACAAACTGTTGTCAACCTCTTCACTACATATTATGATATGTCTACAATGATTACCAGCACAAATGTGGGCCTCGCCACCTTCGGATATGTGAGCACAAGCCAGCTCACCAGTAGTCTTCAGGGACTCACCTCGATTGGATATGTAAGTAATGCACAGCTCCAGAGCACAGTATCAGGTCTGGGTAAATTTAACTATATAAGCACGGCCGCTCTCACGAGCACATTCCAAGGCTCGCGCGACAGAATTTTTTTCACTTCACAGAGCTCGCTCATCGGCCTCGGCTCTCTCGGATATGTAAGTTCACAGACATTTCTCAGCGCAACACAGGCACTACTCAGAAATATCAATGTGGACAGGGCCGGAAACCTCGTCGTCTACAATGCAAATGTGACGGTCTCGTCTCTTCAGAGCATGTCCTTCTTCAGCACATTTCACAACTCATCGCTCACATTTAAGGGAACAAACGGCCCCATAACCGCATCGACAACGGGGCGCGACCTTTATTTCTCAACGGCTAACCTCCAGTTTACGAACCATTCAAACTTTATAACGACGGCGACAAAAATCACCCTTGATGTGTATCCCACTTTTCTCTTTTGTTATATGAACCTGACGAATACTACAACAATACTCCCGTTCAGCACTTTCTTGACTTATAAGGGCTCCCCCATGCTCAATACAACGAATAACTCATGGATGGTTGCATCGGGGTTTACGTCAGGAACATCAAACTCCTTCCAGACCCCTCTGAAAATGTCTATCAATGGGGCAAATATTTATGGAAACTACGACGAAGATTATGTGCTCACGCACCGCCTCGTCGACGCCCTCAGCTTTAATCTCAGCGGTGGACTGACAAATAGTAACGTAAATATTTACATGGCATCTACGAATTCTGTCTTCGTTACGATGCAAAATGGTTCAGTATAAAAATAAGACCCGTTAAAAGAATGGCGGCCTCTTCACGGTTGACCGAAGAGTATGATACGTTAACTTTATATAAGATTAACACAATACCTTCTCCTCCAGCATTTACATCACTTACATCTGACGGATTGGGGGGATCATACTGGTCTACAATATCATCGCCAATGGCCTATGTGAGCGCATTCAGAACCTTCTCATTCTATCCCGAATCTCGGTTTATAGCCGACGCGAGTTTCAATACTCTATCTTATAGAGCCGGCACTGGAATTGAGTTTATTCCAGTCGGAGACAACACATCGCAAATAAACGGAAATGTACTTGCTAGTTTGGAGGTGCCTGGTCTTAAAAGTATAAGCTCTGGGCTCAATGCAATCGCGTTTTCGACGTTCTTTTTCTCCTCACTTGGAAATACTCTATTTACAACAGATCCAGACACAAATACAGTGACATATGAAATTCGCTACCCATTTTTCAAAGTGGGCAACACAAATCTCCCGCTTAACGACAGTATTTCAACTATGACATTTGTTGGCAGCAATGCAATGCTTGTAAGTACAAATGATATACGACATGCTTGCAGTTTTATAATTGGTATAGGCATTAGTTCCTATACGAGCACTGGGTATGGTAGATTGTGGGAAAACACAAGCACTATTAATGGCTCGTTTCGTTCTAGTATAGAGAGTTCATGTGTGACATTCTCCAGGTTTTCAACTGGCCTACTGACCCTCTCCACAACAACCGGTATCGATGTGTCTACTTTTTACCGGTCCACCGTCTTTATTAACTCTAGTATTCGCACATCCATATCAAGCTTTTCAACAAGCGCCTCTGCGTTTTACGCAAATATCAATGGGTCAGTCTCCACCTTTTCAACTCTGCTCAGTGTGAGGATGGAAGCGAACACGATTGCGTCCACAAATTCCATTTTCGGCCAGTCGAACTTTATAGTGTCTAGTCAGAGCACAGTCAAAAACCTCGTCTACACTCTTAAGGACTTGTCAAACTACATGAGTTCACAAATTATGAGCTCTTATTTGATACGAATCACGACATCCAATCTTCTAAGCACAACACTAAATATACAGTCAACGATCACAGGAACCTCTTCATATATTGTAAGAAATGAAGGCGTCCAGTGTAGCACATTTTCAACTCTTATGACGAGCACCTTCGCCAATTTCCTGATAAGCACGCCGCGTTACGTCAATATATGGTCGACCCCCGTCTACACTGTCTATTCATCGGTTCAAACGGCAAAAGGAACGAATTATGATACACTCCTCTCAACCTGCGAATTGTCGCTCAGCTCGTTCGTTAAATACCTCACACCGTTATCCCGAGTTTTTATAGAATATACGCCATGCTATTCATTTAATACAGTGAATACAGCGAACACGTCAACAAATTTATATCAGGTATCAACCTTCATCACCTATGACAGATATATTGTTCCGAATGCCGCATTTACCGATTATATAAATCCGGTGAATATCTATCAGGCAACCAACCGATTTGAAATCAGCACAGGTTATTTGTTTGCGAATAATACACGTCCTTACATCTTCAAGCATCTTCATTCAAGCATTATGTATGTAGATAATACAAAAGCACGGATTCGCGAATTTAACCCTCTGGGTGGCGTAGTTCTCCCCTCGCGGTATCTCACCGATTGCGATCTGAGTCTCACTACCACGACAAGATGGACAAACTATATGTCTCCAGTTAATGCCATAACAGTATGTATTTATAAAGCAACTATATAATAATCTAAGGAAACAATGCCTTCCTTAAATTCTAGTCTCACCGGTAGATGGGCATACGTCGTAAAACACTCGATGTAGATTTATTAACTCTCCGCAAAGTTAATATCAGAGGAGATCGGAATTCAATCGTTCCATCCACGTCTGTGCTTATGAGCGATGGTATAGGAGGGACATATTGGTCTCTTGTGAGCAGTGTAGGAACATATCCGAGTTTCCAACGAATCATTGTTGACTGCAATACATACAGCGCTACGCCCTCGTCGCAGTCATTCACGATTATTAGTGGTAATGGTATCGGCTTTCTTGATGTAGGTCCCGGGTCAAATGCAACATACATCTATGCGAAGGCTTTCCAGACACTCGGTGTAAACGGGCTCTCTTCTATTAATGCTGTAACAAACGGCGTGGTCACCCCAAGTATAACCCTTTCATCTATGGGTGGACTTCAGCTCTCAACTGACACGACAAGTCAGACGATCTATTTTAACGCCGGCCTCAAATATGTAAATGCAATTCAAAATTTACCCGCCTTTTCAACCAATCTTGTTGCCGCCCCATATACACCTCTAGTCATTACACCTCGGTATTCAACACTTGCCTTTTATGGAGTTGGCGATATTAATGTATATGCTGACCCACCGTCAAACTCAATTTACGTCGGAATTAATGGATATACTGCACAAAACTATGCCGATTTATCTGGCACTGTCTATTCGCTCAGTAACACCATGATTGGATATGCGAATAACCTTTATGTGAATAAGGCTAATTTTTCAACAGGTCTTATGTCGCTTTCAACAGATGTAGGGCGCCAGCTATCATCCTATCAGATCTCATCAACCTATCTGACGCTTTCTACATATACAATGTCGAATGTATCAACCTTATCAACATTATATTCGTCACTTTCGACGTCCGTCAGCTTTAATATTTCAAGCCTCTCCAGCTATTTTTATGCAGTAAACCAGTCAACCCTCTCCACTTTCATTTATAATCAACTTGCCAGCACGGTCGCGGGATATTCGTCTTTCTATAGCACTGTAACGTATTCACAAGTCACCAGCACTCTCTCAAGTCTGAATTCTTTTGCAGTCAGTTCCTTGTCTCTCCAGAGTACAACAACAAATCTAAGTTGGCAAATAAGTTCTGTGGCCGCCTCCTCTATCGTGCTTACGCAAAATTCTCTCTCCACAATGTCAACGACTATGACGTCATCCTTTATTTCTTATTTCAATCCGAGGCTGAATATTTTGAGTTCGCTTGGATATAGCGGAATACGTGGAGACAATACTAAATTTACGTTTGACGCAAACGGTCAGCTTATTATAAGCACAGTAGAGTTCAGTTTCAAGGATCTCACAAGTAGTATACGTTCAAGTCGCGCAGATATCAGTCTAGAATACAATCCTGTCTTGCTGTTTCCGATGGCATCGGCTGCAAATATTGTGCCGCAAAACGTCTCTACCTATATTCAATATAAGGACGGAACTATATTAAACAATGTTACATTCAGTGACTATATGTCATTTAATCAATATTCTGCTGGTGTAGGTGCGGATGGATTCTTCTCCAATCTGTATTCCAAGCATATACGCATGAGCATAGATCCTGGTTTTGTCATGTCAAATGGTGTGAGTAATTATACACTCTATCATCGTCTGTCCACAACCTCTCTCTATATAAATGGGCTCAGCCAAGCATTCAATAGCACCTGCCATATTCGGACACCGGTTCAGAATTCTCTCTATTTGAATCTTTTTAATAAGGATTAGGCGTTCGCTGTGCGCCCGCAAAACCCTCACATTTCCTCCACCCTCTCTAGATGTCGGCTAGTGCTCGCAGGACGTTTGATACAGACAATATAATGCTTCGCACAGTGTATGCTAGAGGCTCAAACAATACAAATATTCAAAGCACGCTGGCGCTTACGGCAGATGGTCGCGGTGGTACACGCTGGGTTCATCCCAGTAGTTTGGGCACCTATTCGCTCAACTATATTTCGACAGATGTCTCCTTGATTCACTGGGACCTTTCTCTGAACAATGTCTTCTATCTCACCGGTGGCCAAGGCGTTGGAATTCAGAGTTCCCCCACAAACTCCCACCAGTCCATTGTCTATGCAAAAGCCTACCAGGCACTTCACGATATAAATACGGGGTCCAATATGACCCCACTCGATGCGTGGACTCCAAATACAAAATACTCCACAGTCTACTCAACAATTAATATTTCAACCACGAGCTGGATGATTTACCCGTCCGTTTGCTCACCCACTCAGACACTCTACTGGAATACAAATCCAATAAAGTTTCTGGTATCACGTGGTGTTTCTACCATAAATACCGACTATATAGTTCGGAGCCGTCCATTTTCAACCTTTTTCTCAAGCTGTATTTTAAATAATAATCCCCTCACCACTTTTGTTTCATCTATGTATTATATACCCTCTTATACATCATCAATCTATGATGAAGTCAACATAGATAACGTTAATTCAACAATTCGCTTCCTAGGTGTTCGCGATCTTCAACTCACTACACTTCTAGAGCCCCAGCGCGCGGTCTTCTTCAGCATCAGCACTTTTACAAGCGAAGGTTATCTATCATTGAGCGGTGACGCCTCGGCTCTTCGCACCCTCTCTACGACGATGCCTTATCACTATCGCAGCAGCATTCAATTGAACGCCTCCAATGCCTTTCTTAAACAGGGGTCTCTTCTTAACTATCTATCGACTCCTTACGCGGGAATATTTACAAGAACTTATACACCTCTTAATGGAGGACCTCCTATACCCACTGTTCTTGAAAATATTACAAGCACTATAGGATTTCCATATACACCACAAGGACTTCGTGGAACGAATATCATTGCTACTTCAAATAATGTTGAAGTCGTTCCTGGATCTGGAAAACTCTATACAATTAATTTAACAGAAAACGCAAACATCTATGTAGGAGATGCATATATAAGCAGCCTTACATTTAATATGTCACCATACTCCACAATCATAAATAGAAACAATAGCACGTCAATCACAGTTGACTATACTCCCAGTTTTCTGCTATCACCAAATAGCACGCTCGGAGCAACAGGAATTGCGAATAATGCTTTTTCATTCTCGACATTCATAAATTGCGGAGATGAAACTGTCCCAGGCACGGTGGTTGAAGATTTGTTTTATGGAGCGAATCAGTATCCTGTGCAGAATCCGCTGTATGGTCGTTTAAAAATAGATATACCAAAGAACTATATATCTACTCATTACACATGCACGTTTACAGTTAACCATTATTTCCCCAAAATGATAGCTGGATATTCAAACCAGAATCCAAATGTGTGGCCTGCTATCGCATATCTATATACGCGTGCGGGCCTCTCCTCGCCCCAGATAGAATCCTACACGTCAAAACAGAATGTGGCATATATCACAGTTATTGGTAACTAGGTAGTAAAGGAAAGCCCTCGCGTAAAGCCATTTCAATAGCCCACTCTTCCAGCTTTCCACCTACAACCGCAGTAGGGCGGTAAGGCCACGGACTCATATACACAGCATTTGGATGCTTGTGTATACGCATCCACGCCAGGTGTTTCTCGCCGCTACTCATATGCCATTCCTTGAAATACTGCTGCCCCTGCCGATTCTCCGCATAATTGGCGCGAATCTCCAGGATACGTCGCTCCGCATCCGTCAAAGGTCCAGGATTATCAATATCAAATTGCGCACACAAACGCGTATACCACTGCGTCAGAGGCATAGGTCTCCAAATACACATCTGAAATGTGAATAAATAGGAATCTCGCGCAGCATCTAGGACCTTCCAGCCCTCCGAATACATGACGTCATCCTTGTGCGGCCCAGGGCACGGCATCCACCGAATGCTTTGAATATTGGCATCCTGCTCCATCATCTCCATACTGTCTTCAATAGCCACGAAGTCCGGAAACCGCTCCAGGAGAAAGTCCTCTTGGACGGGAATAATGAATTCATAACCGTAGGAGAACCCGCGAAAGGTCGCCGCGCGAGATGCCAGGAAACCCGAGTCTTTTTCATCAAGGCCCATCACCTTAATGTCGTATTTCAAACGCATCGCCTCTATGATGGGATCAGTAGGCTTCTCAGTCGCAATACAGATGTCCCACTTGAGAAGAGGGGCGTATCGGCGAATGAGCCCGATATGTAGTGGAAGAAGATAGAAATACTTGGGAGTTGTGTTAATAACATAGGCCACATCTGTTCTATCCATTTATTGTAAAAATGCGTTAAACTCTTAGACCCGAGTAGATGCTTCGTCTCCTTTCATTCGCTGCCTTAGCAGGAATCGCAGCGGCACAAGGCTCATGCACGTCCTTCTCCACTCTTGTCCACGGCACGACGGGCGCACCGCAAGGTCTCGGTACACCCGATTGCTCTTATATTCAGGCAAATGCTGCAGCAATTTGCAACACCCTCGGCAGCTGGGACATTATTAACGGAGACGCGTGCCAGATGCGGGGTCCCGGTTACGGCTGCCAGTTTTCAAATGCGGTCTTCTCAACTCAGGAGACTTTCTACTGCCAGCTCGGCCCTGCATCCACGCCAACGGCAAGCCAGAGCTCTCTACCCACGGTTTCACCCAGTGCCAGCGCATCAGTGTCGCCCTCTCCTAGCTCAAGCCCCTATGCGTCTACATCTGGCACAGAGTCAGCAACTGCGTCTCCCGCCACAAGCCCCTCGGCGTCTGCATCGGCATCTTCAGCCACAAGCCCTTCTCCCTCTAGCTCAGCTGCGTCAACATCTACCCCAACGGTGTCAAGCAGCATATCGGCTTCGGCGACTGCTACAGCAACCGCCACATCAACACACACCATCAATCCTGTGTATGTATATATAAATACTACGACCCTCGTACCTGTTACAGTCATGGATACATCCATTGGCAAGGGTCAAGCAGCCGCAATAGGTCTCGCCGCCATTTTCGGCACCTTCACAGTCGGTTGCCTCTGCCTCGTATTTATTATGAGACGCCGCCCCGCTGAGAATGAACAGCTTCCTGTTTCTAGTCGCCGTCCCTCTATGGTAGTTCGTGATCCACCGTCTCGCCGTCCCTCAAGTGTTTTAAAATCTGAAGTGTAAGAAATGGATAGAAGTCCTCAGTGGGCCAAGAATGCTGCAAATGCGGCCAAAAAGCGTGCCATGAATCGCACGAAACGCAATCAGAACAGACGGTTTAGCTATGTATCGACTGGACGCAATGGCGAGTATCAGGAAGTACCTACGACTGTAATGAACAAGGAGGGACGTAAATATAAATTTTTTCATGGGCGCAACTGGTGGAAGGACCCCGAAAAAATAAGCGGCCCCCCGATGCCAAATGCATGGCTTCCTGAAAGCGGATATGGCGCCAGCCCTCGGCCTTACTATACTATGGTGCCACCTGAACAGAAGATTGGCGTATATAATGAGGCAACAGGTGAGACAGCCTATGGTGGCAGACGTCGTAAGACGAGACGCAAGAGTCGCAGTCGCAAGACAAGACGCAACAGCCGCAAGTAAACCCACATGGGTCTAAGCATTTAACACATTCTTCATAAAGAATGTGGGGAACGCATCCTAAAACCGGTAAACCCATCAGGATTCTTCAGACAGAAACGAGCATTTCGAAGGACAGGAAGACGATTGTATGGCTTGGTTCTGAGATCCCGAATAAGTCATGGTCTCGCTGGGAGGTTGGCGCCGTATCACGTGCCTACATCACGCCCACCACAACTATTCTTCTTCTCTGTGACCCCGCCGAAGCCGCCGCGGACGCCGCATGGCTTCGCACAGGTGCATGGAAGGGTTTCACCATGATTCTTGCCGCACGCGACACACTCAATATCCTCGGCGAGAACGCGCTGAAGGAGATGGGAGTCGGCAATATGATTTGCCTGGAGGAGATTGCGGACATCTATCCGTTCGTCGGCGCAGCCTGGGACGGCACGGCGAATGACGCCGCCCTCCTCGCATCCATTCTTATGCGTATGAATCGCGCATTCGGCGTGAAGCCTAGCCCTCTCCGCTCCGAGACGATGATAAAGGCGTTTCCCGACCCACTTCAAGAGCCCCATCTCTGGCTCATCAGCCAGTTCTATCTCCCTGAGAAGCCCAAGAGGGCGCGCGAGATCCGCCTCTGCCTCGAGAAGAATATGGCGTGCCCTCTTATTGATAAGATTGTCCTTCTCAATGAGACGGATCTGAGTCTGCAATTCCCCCCTGATTCCAGCAACAAAATCCAGCAGGAGGTCATCGGCAAGCGGCTCAGTTACGCTGCCGTTATCCGCTGGATTGCCACCAACACACCAGCCAATACGCTCTGCGTCTTCGCAAACTCTGACATCTATCTTGATGAGACGTGGAAGGCCCTCTGGTCTACTGCAATGGAGGACCGCTTCCTCTCTCTTCTGCGCTATGAGGCGGTCGACGGCATCCCTGATGACAAGCATGCCCTCTTTGGCCCCCGCCCTGATAGTCAAGATACGTGGGTCGTTCTAAGCGACAGCGTGAAGTCTAAGTCATGGGATTATAAGTCCCTAGATTTCAGCTTCGGCCGCGCTGGATGCGACAATGCGATTAATGTGGAGATGCTGAGGGCGAAGTTCCTCGTCGCTAATCCCGCACTTACTCTGAAGACTCACCACGTTCACACCAGTGAAATCCGCAACTACGATCCGCAGGACATTGTGGATAAGCCGATGTATTTCTACATTCAGCCGACCGGCCTTCACGACATGAATCCGCTCTTCGGCCCCAAGCCCACAAGCACACTTACCTCGTCTCCCTTTGCCCGCCCCATCCTTGGCCCGAATCCGACACATCTGAAGACGTTCGCAACGATGGTCTCGCGTGGCGAAAAGTATAAGTTGACAGCCGACGGCACAAACATCTTCACGCCTGAGCCGACCCCCATCTATGAAGTCGACGAGGTCTTCCAGACGCCAACCGGTCTTGCGTATACCTATTCCAGCCTCTATGTTGGCAAGTCAAAGGCAGGCAGCGAGGCGTGGAACAAGAGCCACATTTCTGGTCTCAGTCCCAGTCTGGTGGTGGACGTCGGGCTCATCGCACCTCTTCCTGATGAGTTCGTAAAGAGTGCAGCCTCATATGTGCTCTCGTATCTCGCGAATATTCTTCAGTTGCGCGAGAAGGCGGGAGGGAAGGGTGAGTTCTGGTCGCCGCGCGAGAAGCCCTTCTTGAACGCCCTCCAGATGTTCAACTGGAAGCAGCGCGAGGTGCCGGTTCTTCCTCGCGACGAGTCAATCCAGGTCTTCTGTAAGAAGGGGTATATCATGCTTCCGTCAGACACGAACACCGTTACGCGCAGTGGTGTGGCCGCATTGCGTGATAATCTGAATGGATGGTCGGCCGCGCCATCCACCAACGAAAAACGCTGCATTGTGTTCTATGATGAGGTCTACTGCACGCGCGAGTTCATCAACGAGCTGGAGGAGAAGCTCGTAGGATATGATGTGCGGGTTATTTGGCCCGCAACCGAGAACATTGTTGCACCGCTGTCAGGCGCGAGCCTCGTCATAGTCGGCGGTGGCAAGGACTCCATCACTCGCTGGGGCTGGTCGTGGATTCTGCCGAAGGGCGCGCAGATTGTGGAGATTCAGAACGAGATGGAGCCGGATGCGGATTGTCTTCATCTGGCCGCCGCCGCCGAGATCCGCCATTCCCTCTGTATTTGCCCGCGCAAAGTTGGACCTCACCTTGTAGACACGGTTCTCAAGGCGATGACGATTACTGAGCCTGTGAAAGCCCCTGTCAACACGAAGCCCCTTCTCATTCTGCCTGAGCAGGCAGAGGGCTCCTTCTTCGGACATGCGGGCGACAGCTTCCGCGAGCTTGCGCGTATGTGGATGGTGAAGGGATATGTGAAGATTGTGGAGGATAAGCACGCACACCACGTCTGGCTCCACGGAATCGGCAATACGCTGCTTTATGACCGGCCTACCTACGAGTGGCTGGAGCAGTCGCCGCCCGATGAGAAGACCTACAAGAAGGCGTTGTTTGGAAATCCCGCGCCTCCTCCTGGATCCACAGCAAAGTCCTGGTCTTTCTGGCCGCGTCGCCCCGCCATCGTAGAAGAGATGTCAATGACGCCAGCGGTGTCGCGTCCCTTCGCCGAGCGTCCTCAGAGCCTTGTCTTGTATGGCCGTATTGAGAATGCGACGCAGAAGAAGCGCCGGCCGCTCAACTGGGCATCCGCATGCAGCGAGTTCGTCATGCCTGTTGGTGGGGATAAGGCATATCCTTTCTCGCAGCGCGAGTATCTAGAAAAACTCACCGAGGCGAAGTTCGGTCTGTGTCTCCCTGGTTACGGCTGGAAGTGCCATCGTGAGGTGGAGTGTATGGCGATGGGCTGTGTTCCGATTGTGAGCCCCGAGGTGGATATGGCGAACTACGCGAATCCGCCCGTCAAGGGGGAGCATTATTTTATCGCGGAGACGCCCGAGGAGGCGCGGCGGATTGCGACTACGACGGATGAGGAGACGTGGGCGAAGATGTCGGCGGCGTGCCGCGCATGGTGGGTCGAGAATTGTAGCTGCGACGGTATGTGGGCTCTTACGCAAAAGCTGCTAAGATAATAGATGGGTTCCTTCTTTTCGGCCCCTGTGCCCCCCCTCATCCGCACAAATAAGTACACGACGAATGCGAGCGGTGCGCCGATGCCTTACATCCGTATCCCGCCACCGTCGCCGCCTTCGTCGCCGACACCTACGCCAATCACGAGCCCCAGGGGCGGATCCAGAAAGACCCGCAAATCGCTTAAGAAGAAAACGCGTAAGCAACGTAGATAAGATGCATACGATCGGTAATGCCGGTTTTGTAGAATGCCTTGACGTCTTTGGGGATGACCTCACAGTCGTCAATGCCGCACGTGTGTCCTTCGCGAAGGAGAGCACCACAATGGAGACTCGCGATGAGAAGCTAATCGCCTATCTCGCCAACCACGGTCACAACAGTCCCTTCTTCCACCCGATGGCCCGCTTTCGCCTGAAGATGCCGATTTTCGTGGCGCGCGAGTGGTTCCGTCACACGGTCGGTTTCGCCCGCAATGAAGTGAGCCGCCGCTATGTGGATGATGAGCCCGAGTGCTGGGTCCCCACGCTACTTCGCGCCCGCGATGAAAACAAGAAGCAGGGGTCCAAGGATGAGGCAATTCCCGAGAATGACCGCATTGTCAAGGAGATTCAGAACTTCACCGTCGGCGCCGTCTCATTCTACAACTTCCTTCTGAAGGAGGGAGTTGCCCCTGAGGTTGCGCGCGGTGTCCTCCCCCAGTCCATGTATACGGAGTTTATTGAGACCGCGTCCCTCTCAGCGTATGCTCGTCTTTGTTCACTCCGTCTCGATCCGCATGCGCAAAAAGAAATCCGCGAGTATGCGGCTGCGGTTTCGGAGATTATGGCGGCGAAGTTCCCCGCGAGTTGGAAGGCCCTTAATATAAATCACGTATAATAGAATGCGTATAGTAAATACTTTACAGTCGGATATACCCGCAGAGTTTATATATATCTCATTAGATACGGTAGAAGGAGAGTGTGTTGGCCATTGGATAATAGAATGTGCTGTTTTTTTACCGCACATCAAAGATCTACAAAAAGAATCAAAGATACCGTTTAAGATTCTTTTACGCGAATCTAAACAATATAAGACATCTATACTGTCCGATTTTGGATTTTTAGAGTCAGATATAAAATATAGCGGAAATATGGTAAGCGATGGGCCATCTTGGCAAAACCAGTATGTGGTTCCGATTGAACCAGGCTATATGATGTATGTTCCTAACTTCTTTTATGTATTTAATTTTTCGACCGACAATGAATTGTTTTACGAGTATATAAATCGGTTTAGAAAGCACTATGTAGAATCTGATAGTATAAAATCAATCCCAGTATCATATATAGCAAGGTCTAGTAAAGAAAATTATTCACACAACTTTCGGACCTTTATAAATATGAATGAATTTCGGAGCTTGTTAACAGACAAAGGAGTACATACTGTAGAGGTTGATCGTTTTTCGTCTTTTAAACCTCAATTTGAAGTTGTTCTCAAATCAAAGACGATTATTGTGGAAATGGGGTCCGCGTTCGTCATAAATGCTGGACTCATAGCATCTAACTCTCATATTATAATTATAAATGACGCGGTTGACTATATTAATAATTATTCGCCCGTTTATCAGGCAATAAAACGGTTAATGAACGAGCGCAAGAATATAGTAGAAATATTTTCAAAGGGGGTGCATCGTACACCCTTTTCCGTTGATATAGCTCTGTTTAAAGAACGTATTAAGTTAATACGATGTATGTGTGTGATTTGTAAGAGTTCAGAGTTTGAACCTATTAACTCATTTTCAGAGTTTCCTATTATGGCAATCTCAAACGATTCGGTCATCGACGACTATTATGAGTTTAATCTCGTAGCGTGTAAACAATGCAACTGTTTACAAGTTCAAAACATAGTTGATCCGGCCATTTTGTATTCTGATATCTACATGAATTCCACCTTCAGTTCAACATGGTTACACCATAACAATAGTCTTGGTAAATTTATTCTTGCAAATACAACCGAAACATCTTTTTTGGAGGTTGGTGCAAACAAAGGAGACATGTATACAATATTGTCAAAAGAGAGGACCATCGACTACACCGTATTGGATATGTATAGACATGCAGAGCTTCCTACCGAGATTAAGTATATTAATGGCAATTGCGAGATGTTTGATTTTTCTGGAATAAATACAATAATACTGTCTCACGTGTTTGAACATTTGAATTCGCCGAATACATTTATTAAAAATATCAAGGCGGCGGGCGTTTCATCTGTGTTTATATCTATTCCTAATTTTGATGATCTTCTTTCCAAAAAGTCGCCTAATATAATTAACTCACAACATACATTTTATTGCGGATTTGATTATATCGTGTATATGTTTTCTTTATACAACTATAAATGTGAGAATTATTTTATATACAGTGGCGACTTTACATCACTCATGTTCAAGTTTGTGTTGGATTTTACAACTGTTCCGCTCAATATTCCATCAACAAATATACAACTGTATAAAGATATATACATAGATAAGGTGGCCAGTATACGAAATACTGTATTACCGCCAAATACTTATATCATTCCGTCTGGAATATATGGGCAGTTTGTTTATTATTTTCTGCGCGATAAGATAAATGTTATTGGGTTTTTAGATAATAACTCACAGAGACATAATAAAAAATTATATGGAACCGACAAACTTGTATATAACCCGCGAAGTATCAACTACAGCACTGCTACCATACTTGTATGCGATTGCCCCTATAAAGATGAAATCGTGACAGGATTAAAAGCCATTTGCGACTCGATTCTATTTTTGTATATATAACGATGTTACTCCGCGTCCGAGTCAGGAATCGTCGTGACAAGCTTCTGTATACCTGAGTCCCACCGACCTACATACGACCCATTCTTTGGATTATAGACCTTGTTCTTGCGTGTATCCAAATAATAGTTCGTCCCGTTCAGCTCTCTAGAGATGACGTCGATTGTCTCCACATCCTCTACATCTATCGGCTTCTCCTCGGAGAGGATTGCGATCGGCGGTGGGGGCGGCGCGGCTGCAGCTGCCACCGTCTTCTTCTTCCGAACTGTCTTCTCTTTCGTGGCTAGCGGTGGTGCGACCACGAGAGGTGGCTCTACAGCTGGGGCATCTCCAAGATACGAACGAACGTCATTGGATGGCACCAGGGCGGCCACAAGCTTCACTTTAATCTTCTTAGCTGGCGCCGGCTCTTGGACAGGAGCAGGAAATGGCTCAGACACCTCTCCCTTCTTCGCCTTTGGAACCTTTGTCTTTTTTACAATAACTGGTGTAATACCCTCCTTGACCATGGCGCTCATATCAGGAAGAGGTGGAACTCCGTTTAGCCCAGCTACTGCGGCAGTGTGTGCAACGAGTCCTAACTGCAAGTTCTCTTGAGAGATTCCATACTCCTTCGCATTTGCTAGAAATCCAGGGCCTCCAAAGATACAATCACTTGTAATGGGTTCTGTTACAAGTCCGTGCCAAAGGATTGTGAGATTCCCACCAAGTTTCTTAGTATCGTCGTGTTCGGTAATTCGTCTGTCAATACACCTCTCACACAACTTGCCAGATGTCACCATCTTATCGCAGCGGAGTTCATGATAGTAACCAAGTGGCTTCTTTGTTGTTTTCACAATCCCTCCTTGAAAGAGGCCTCGCTTGAAGTTATTAATAGCTCGTCCATAACAGCGTTCCATACTATGTGTAACCACCCCCTCTTAAAGAATCAACTTCAATTTTAGCGCCAAACCCAGCCTAAATTTGAAGCTTCGCCTCACCCAAAAATCAACAAGTCAAAAATGTATCAGCATTATGATATTCTTAGCGTGAATGCTGTGTTGCTCCTGGCGAGCGGTTGCGGGTATATGATTGTGGGACAGCAGAATACGGGCGCCGTTCTTCTTCTTCTCTCCCTCTGTAATATCGTTGGTATTATCACGAGACGCATTGCGGATCTTGAGCGGCAGCGGAAGGAGATGGAGCTCCTTGCGGATATTGAGGACGAGTATGCAGAGGAAGAGGAAGAGGAAGAGGAAGAGGAAGAGGAAGAGGAGGCAGAGCAGGAGGATGCCCAGCCCCCTGTGACGGATGTCCACTATTGTGGACGTGAGCAGTGCGGCACGGAGATCACGAACCTAAATGGTGCTGGTCTCTGTGCTGGATGCGGACTTGTTTACTACTGTGATACGGTCTGCCAGCGAGCAGATTGGAAGGCTGGTCACAAACTTGTCTGTGACCGTAACACCTCTGTTCATTCAGCAGATGTTGAGGCGGATACGGAGGGTGTAGTGGAGCAGGAGCAAGAGCAGGAGCAGGAGCAGGTCGCTACCCTCCCTCCCGAGCCTGAGAAGGTCCTCCCTATCTCGGAGCCCGAGAGGGCCCTCTCCCCTCCTCCGCTCCCTCCCCCTCCGCCCCCTCCTCCCCATGTGACGAAGGCCCCTTATGTGAGGGACATGGGATTCATCATCTAATAAATTGCCAAAGCCCTAGCTGACGGATCCGTCACACCAGGCGACCACTTCGGCATCCAGAAATGCGGAATTACTGAGTGTGATGACGCCTTACCATAATTAGCCTCAAAATGAAAACGATAAAAAAACTGTTCAGCTGTCGTCGGCGTCAGATTTGGATATTTTTGTTCGGCATCCTCTCTCCACCTGACAGGCACATAGTCCTCTACATACTCCGCGATCAGCTGCGACCAACTCTTCTCCGTCGGGCTCACGCCATCGCTGAACGCCTCCTTCCGCCGCCACAGAACCTCGTGCGGCAGTGTAACGCCATCGTCAAATGCCCGCCGCAGAATCCACTTCTCGCACAGCCCATTCTTCTGAGGCCGCAGCCACTCCGTCGCAATGGAGCGCGCCACATTGACAAACTGCTTGTCCAGAAACGGCGTGCGCGGCTCCAGTCCATGACAGCTAATCGTCCTATCCGAGCGCAGCACATCGAACGAATGAATCTCCCCCAGAAGACGGCTCACTTCCTCTTCATACCCCGAATCGTGCGGCGCATTGTAGAAATACAGATACGAACCGAAAACCTCGTCACTTCCATCTCCATTAAAGACGACCTTACAGTCCGACTGCCGCGCCACCTCCCGCGCCACCAGCCAGTTCCCCACCGACGCGCGCACAGTCGTCGTGTCAAATGACTCAATCGTCTTAATCACCTCGGGAATCGCATTAAGAAAATCGCGCGGCTCCAGCACAATCTCGTGGTGGTCCGAATCAATCCAGTCCGCCACCTTCCGAGCATATAGAAGATCCTGGGAACCGAGCATGCCGACGCTAAATGTCTTCAGCTTCGGCCCACCGACTTCCCGCATCTCTTTGGCGACAAGTGACGCAATCAGACTGCTATCCACGCCGCCACTCAGAAGGGCCGCAATCGGTCTCTCGGCAAGCATCCGCTTTCGCACAGCACTCACAAGCGCCGTCCTCAGACCAGCACACGCCATCTCAAGACCCGTCGGCTCAACCGACGAATACAGTGGGTTTTTTAGATTCTGGATGTGATGGAACTTCGCGGTATACGTGCACTGAAATGTCTCTGTAGTATAAGTCTGGCACGTGCCAGGCGGAAACTGTAGAGACGACTGGACGACTGGCCACATACCCTTAATCTCGCTGGAAAAGAGGAGCCCCGACGTATATACCTGACGCGCATTCGTAAGTCCGAGCCGCTGCCCCATAAAGAGAGGACGAACACCATAAGGATCGCGACCTACTGTTATTGTCCTCGCAATCTTATCGACAATCACCATAGCAAAGACACCATCCAGTAGTCTGAAGAAGACATCGGGCGTCGCACCACCATCTATCACAATCTTCTGATACAGCGGCCCCAGCACTTCGCAGTCACTTCCCGACCGAGTCTCAATACCATAGGTCTCCGCCAGTTGCTGCCAGTTGTAAATCTCGCCGTTACACATCCAGATAAGACGCTCATCCCGCATTGGCTGCATACCGTCGGGATTCAGCCCATTGATCGCGAGACGGGCAAATCCGAGAATGACGCCGCTCATATCAACACGGACCATCTGTTCGGGCCCCCGCGGCTTTAGCTGTTTTATACACCGATCTGGATTATCAATCACCTCGTTGCAGAGGCCAAGGTATGCCCAAATGCCACACATCTCTTTGTAAAAATGTTTGCGGAGTTTAGATGGGAGACGCTAGTGACATACTTCGCAAAATCCAGTCGCAGACGAGATACAACTATCTTCTTAATAACTTGATGAGCACGCAACCGAGGGCAAATATTAGCAGCTGCGGCGCTACTGGTGCCGGCACAGTAAAAATAAATTATACAGATTTTGCCCAGCGCGATGATCTTGCTCTTGGAAAGTATTATGCGAATGGGTGTAGTACAACGACAATTTCTTATATTGTGAATTCGCAGAAGTTATCATGAAACAAACTCGTGCAGCTGCTTGCTGTGAATATGAAGAATGTAGATGGGCCAGGAATGTCCATGGCGATGAGCTCGAGGATACTTGAGCCCATCACCGTCCCCTGAAGCAGACAAAGCCCACGTAAACTCGAACTGGTCTGTGCGAAAGGCGCACGTCTCGTTCACGAAGCCGACCTGACGTCCCGCCCCATTCCGCTCATCAATCCCTCCAAGATGCTGCCCATAGGCCGCAGCATCCCAGACTCCGCGGAACGCCTCTCCGTGTGCGGTTGCGAAGACATAGTCACTGTCGCGAATCTCGCACTCATTTGAGACTGTCGGTAGGAAATCGGCCTCCTCGCGGTTCATCAGGAAGAAACGGCAGCCCAGCCTCATCTCATTATCCCCCGTATGTGAAAGTCCGAGGATGAAGACATTCATGTCGTGAAGCGCCAATGTGTTCTTTACATACAGAATACCGAAGGTCAGTTCCCCTCGTCCCA